>Ga0224511_10000656_pt1 | contig 17637 bp, 9 predicted proteins | sample SF_May12_sed_USG_2_FD_169988 | JGI IMG/M metagenome (GOLD analysis project Ga0224511, IMG submission 169988) | Sediment microbial communities from San Francisco Bay, California, United States - SF_May12_sed_USGS_8_1 | ecosystem: Environmental > Aquatic > Marine > Sediment | place: USA...
CTAGGGGGCGTCAGTGGTGTGGCATCATTCATTACCACTGATGAACAGCTTCAATAAAACCGAGGCTGCTGTTTTCTCGTGCAGGCTATGCTTCCTGAGGGCTTTCCCTTTCATCAGTTTAATGTTACTGTTTATAACAGATGTTACTTGTTTCTATTAAAAATATCTTTTGTATTCGTTTCTCCAAACTCTTTCTTCAATGCATTAGTCACAGTGTAAAATTTTCAATGAAATAATGTACAAATACAACACATTTAGGACATTTTAATGAGTACTGTAGACATACAAATTATGAAAGAAGCGAATAAGTGTTTGTACAGACTGAAGCACACTATTACAGGATGGAATAATGGTTACAAACAAAATCGAATTATGTCGCATTTCGACAAAATATTTATCTTTGAACTAATAACTAAAGTCATTTTTATGAAACTCTTAGTTTCATTTCAATATACCACTTGATTCTAGGCTTTAAACCCTTTGGCGACCGTCAGATCTATGTCTTCGAAATCAAGTTCTTACAATAAAAATAATCATTTTATCATTTTATGCAACAAAAAACACATGATTTAATTCATTTTATGGTATAATAATTGAAATCAAAAGTTTATATCACGTTTGTTGTCTTCAAGTTTGACTATTTAATCTAGACATAAATAATAAAGTAAAACATTATGCGGTTGTTTCCTGTTATCGTGCAAAATTTACATAACTCAAGGCGCAAGCCTCAACTGATAACAAACTTTATGTAGATATAACAGAAATCGTATTAAATGTTCGTCTAGTTTTCGTTTTATTCACTAATAACACAGAACGGCCAAACGATTTAGAGCACAATAAACGTAATTACTAGACAATTTACTGCATCCTAACCTTTTACAAAAACCGATATCTTTACTGTCATGAAAGAAATTCGCAAAATACGTTATACAAAAGCACATCTTTCTAACTTTGAAATGCAATATTGATGTTTTTAACATTGTAGTGTTCGCACATATCTTTATTTAAAAAAAGCATAATAGGCTATAACCTTGGTTATATTATTTTTAATTTTTTATGTTTTCCCATTCTCTCAGAGTAGATTAATCTTAATTACTCCCAATTTCGGATATCGTCCAGATACACTTCACCATGACCCGAATCAGCTTTTTACAACCCTATTTTGTTTTTTATTGATGTCATTTATTGAATCTTACAATGTCCTTCAACATAACAAGTGTGTAGGCGCACATATAATGACAAACTTTATTAACATGTATAGTCAATAAAGAATAATGAAACCGTTAGGAAACAGCAGGAAATGTTTTAAAACAAAGATGCATAATGTTTTGCGTAATTATCTTTTATAAACTTGTGATCCCGACAGCAAACATACATGTCTTGCATTCAGTACTCGCGAACATTGGGTAAACAAATTCGATATTTAAAACGCCAAAAGAATAGCACAGCTTCTCTGTGCTACGTCTTTATGCATTCTTTTGAGAATGTTTAACAAAAAATACTAGTAACTTTTTTAAGAAGTTCATGTTCAAACTGATTTTTTTTACAAACAACACGTACCGTAACCAGTTTAACATTTTACCAACATTCCCTCTCTCGAATATTAGAAGTCATAACCATCAGTTAACACTACATGTAAAATGACGTTGTACCGGAGAAACGACTTAGACCAATTTTAAGACAACTTTCTGTGGAGACTAAATTAGTAAGCATGATGACATTCACAATTTGAAGATAGCACAGAATGAAATTGTTTATTCGAACCAGGAAAACAATTATGAAGCATAATCAAACCAATTACTCAGCAAGCAGGTTTTACGTCAGAGTTCTCGTATTTCTGTAGAAACTAATAACGCAACTTTGTCTTCTAGAAATACAGTCAACCTATGTTTTATTGTTTTTTACATCTTCAGTTTCAGTCAAAGTAAATAGAATATAAAAAGGTCAACGCCTAAATCTCACTGTTGTTTTATTATTAATTGTCTTAAGAATTGTTTCTTGTGAAGGGCTAAATGAAAGTCGCTATATTTTTATACGCCATACCAGATATGCATATTTAGCTCGATATTGTATACAATACTAAAATGTAACGATGTACGCATTTTTTATTCTCTGTGTTATACACCCTAACTGTACTTGAAAATAAGCCTGGTAAAATATGTTTAATTTCGTAAGATTTTAGGGTTAAAATTGTTTATTTGCTATATAATTATTTTTGATGATGAACCATTTATACAACAAATGAATTTACCCCCAACGTAGAACATTATTGTAGATAGTTTCCTCTTATATAATTTAGATTATGTTAGTATCATAACGTTATATCAAATTACCATGCATTTAAGTTTTTTTTAAATGTTTTTGGGTTAAGTAATGCTTTGCCGACGTGTATAAAATCGTACATTGTTTTAGAAGAAATATGTTTTACACATTGATAATAGTATATATGATCTAAACGAAATAAAAAAGAGTATAGTACAAGTGAGCACACAAACTCTGCTTATGTCTACCTACTAGATATGACCTTGATGGTGGATGCCAACACTTTATACCGACATCTAAACTACATAAATCAATGACCATTCGTTTAGTCTTCTTTACAATGAATGATTACTTTAGAATGTCAGTCTGAGCAAGCAAACACAATAAATAATATATCGTAATAAGATTTATTTTACAGATGCGCATATTATGATCTTCATCGACTAGCAACTCAATTACAAATAACTCAATGTAGACAACATCTGTTTCTGAGGTCTGAAGAGCTCTGTACGCTACAATCATAATTTACGTTTTTTCCTTCCATGCCGGACCTCTAAGCTATTTCTGGAAATAATATTTGTAGCGTTAAATGGATTTATGTTTATTATTTTGTCTTTAGACAGATTATATCTGCCAAATATTGTTAGACCAATTGATTTATTCGTTTAATGTCGTTTGATGAATTCGGTCGTCTTCATTTACCAACGATCTGCTACCAACGTGTGATAAAATAAATTGAAGAGATGTTCAAACAAAGAATGTTGCAAACAATGTAGATATGTCATGTTTAAGGGCACCATGACAAAATGGCCCGTACCAAAATTAGCACAAGGGACGACACAAAAACTCTTACAACATCATGACGCAACAGACATTTAGAAAACATATATTTTATACAAATATTTAAATGGACTTGTGGTGTGAATGTAAAATAAAAATAGCACAATCCGTACTTAAAGCCAGGCTGCATGAATAAAGAACATTCTGAATGTAGTTTAATGTAAAATAGCACGAATCTTTACAAATAATAGTGACATAATTTTATACTGACATATACTGCAACAGTTGATAAAAGAAGTATAGATACTTACACGTAATATTTCGTTGTAATTTTTGTTTTTAATCAAAATTATTTTGAGTCAAACAGTGAAAGAATCGTTAATAAAATACAGCATTTGTATAAACGTTCACCCCAGAAATGGGAAGGTCCTCATAAGGCATATTAGGACCAAAATAGAGGACACGGCTTCGTTTAACATGTAGTATGAGTCATAGTACTTAAAAAATGACACGTCTTACTTACTCTATTATCTCTTACCACTGATATCAGATACAAATAAACAACTATTAGGGTATCAAGCTATAGACATAGCATTTAATAAAGACTTGAGTACAGTCTGTGGTAACTGAGTATTGGCTGGAAATGTGTCATTTAATATCAACCGCATTACTACTCTTACAATGGTTGGTGTTTTTTTGTGTTTGTAAAGTGTTTTATGTCATGTATGTTTCTTGTGGTGGTGTCGTCTGTTTGCGTTTTGACGTGCGTGCCAGCGTTCGTACATTCAAGCGTTCGTGAATATACAGTAATGTCCGCTTATAAACCACCGGTTTATAAAGAATTTCTGGTTATAAGGAACTCATTTTCATTTTCTCTTCTTGTTAAAAACGTAACACATTAGCAAATAAGTGGTGGAGGTCTGCATCTTCCGTGAATATGGTGTATACTTATCGACCGTAGTTTACATAATGGTTTGGTATTCTGATGTTTTAATATTCCATTTGACGTTAAATAAGCATATTTTTAATTGAGATATTTACAAAGTATTTCATAATAAAACAGACATATCCCCATTAATAAATATTCACATTTCAGTGCTCCTACAGAGTAGACCACGTCCTAGATTATTTGCAATCTCACTTACACAAATTACATAATTGACTTCATTCAAAACGTTGACGAATTTTACCATTAAAGAATTGCCTTTTTAGCGGAAGAATTTGAACACGGCGAAATAAACTATGTTTGTAGCTTGTCACTTTTACTATATATGAGGAGTTCTTTATAGTTTGTGTAATAGAACTAATAATATATAATGACAAGTCTTGCAAAAAATGCACATGTTTCATCTATTCCAGCATATGCAAAATGAATAGTGTTGTTGTCATTAGGTTAGATGGAGATGGTTTGTGGCACTGTACACCATTCTTACGAGGTTTCACAATCGCGGTCAATCCACCTTAACAGCATTCATTGGTTCAAATGCAACAGCTTTTTCACTCAGCAAGCGACACTTTTCACATAGTGTATATACAGGTCGGCATGTGTCGAAACCTTGTTTCAAATATAATGTTCTGTACAGTGGGCTACTCTTCAATTAATATCTGATCATTTAAAGGAGGTTAGAAACGTTCATCATTTTAAATATACATATAACAGATGCTATTACTAACTTACCATTAAGTCGAACTATACATGTATTTTAAAACTGAATGGTTTATTAAACTGATGAAAGGGAAAGCCCTCAGAAAGCATAGCCTGCACGAGAAAACAGCAGCCTCGGTTTTATTGAAGCTGTTCCCCAGTGGTAATGAATGATGCCACACCACTGACGCCCCCTAGCGCATGAGCAGAACACCATTTTCAAATGTAAACAATATACATGTACACTCCATGATCCCTGAGGACCAGAAAAATATGACTACAAAAAATAATGTTTGCTTTCGATTAACGTCTAATATAATACCAATGAATAATCATATTAAACAAAACCAAATAAATACCGAGAAGCTGTATGGTCGCAGGTCATGGATAAAATGAGATAATTGAATATATTAATTAACAAACGCCTCACAGACACACAGGGGCGTCGGAAGCATTTCGATATTGGGGCCGCAAATGTAAAAACATATTGCAATATCACATTGTTGACGAAAAAAGCATAAGTCATTTATTTTGTGCATGTTTGTGCATGTTTTGCCATAAAATATGTTTGTTCCTAAAATGCCTCGCGAGCGGAGCGAGCCAGAAAATTTGAGGAAATTTAGCGTATGGGGCATACAAAATCATAGGTCCGCAGTCGTTAGGGGGCGCCCTTGATCCGCTAGTGCGTGTAATTAAAACAGTTTATTGTATTCTATACTAATACATTTCTACTGCAAAACTAAACAACATATTTATCATACTTTTTGCATAAAATATGTCCGTATAAACAGGGCTCTCTATTAATAGAGAGCCCTGGTATAAAATACTTAAACAACGGAACATTTCTTCAATTTATATTACAAGGGTAATTTAACCCTCTTTCCTCATTGAATACCGCGTACACTTGTTTTCTTGAACGTTTTAAATATTTAACTCCCAGCATTCCAAATTATTAATTATAAGAGCCATCCGCGATCGAAGCGAGCACGCGAACAATAAGTATTAAGGTATGTTTCCGTATATGTCACGTTAATTTGTTGAAAATAATAATTTTATATTTTAATGTGAATTTTCGTACAACATATATTTATAATAAAAGGGCAATACAAATTAATAATAATATGGTAAATATGTCTAAGAACACACTATAAGCAAGCTCAAACGAGTATGTATGCAATTTGTCATGAAAAGTAAATTACAAGCATGTTACATAAAAAGTGTTTAATTGTTTCTCAGACCTGTGCAATTGGATATAACAAGTTTCGAACGAACTTGTAGACAGCCTGCTGCCTCTGTTACCAACAAACTCGTTGGCAACGTTTGTTACATTCATTCCAACCTATGGCCGGCCTCTTGGTGAACATAGGCAACTTGTCACGTGCTCACACCATACTGCAAGACCACAATGTTGTTTTAGCAATCTGTGGCAATCAATAGAGCGTCGCAGGTCAATAAACTGGAGCAATAACATCGACACAAGAATCAATAGCTAGCAACATGGGTCAATAATTTATCAAACCATTGGAGTCTTGACACATGAACGACACGATATGCGATTTTCTGTGTCTGGGTAATAAAACAAACAACTCGCGTATCGAAAAAACAGCGGCCCCAAAACGGCAACTAGCCAAAATATTGGGGCCGCGAGTGCGGCCCCTGCGGCCCCACTTCCGACGCCTATGACACATGAGAGTATGTTAGATTCTAATGTTATTTATTATTTTTAAATTTGTTATTCGAGTAAAAGTATCAGATTTGGTTGGCAAACACACTCATCAACAACAGACTAGAATCATATTTGTGTGAAGTCTATACGTAATCAATAACGTTACATTTCTTATCACTCGTACATGTATTAAATAGTTAGTGTTTCTTGATACTTAAATGGAAACTCTCATTGTATACATCATTTTATTTTTATTTTGTAAAGAATAAATGGTGTATTGCATGCAGACTCTCGCACAGTTAACACAACACTTTGCCTTTTTATTTTTTCACCGAATGTTATGACATATTGTAATCAAGCGAAGTCAATATTCATAGCAGATTACATATTATTTTTCCCAATTGCACTGTTTCATTGAATTTGAATCGAAATGCACCGGGCTATGACAAATAGTTGGAAATAGGACGATATGTGTCATGTATCATTGATTGTGAAAAGTATTACATTTAATCGTGGTTAGCAAAAATCTACTAAAGCCTGTTTGCATCCACACATAAAAAAAAATTAGTAATTATGAGTTAACATTACCATGCATATATCAATCAAATGGCCCTGAACAACAAACTGCCTAAATAACTATTTGTTTCCCATCAACCGGGTTTGTATGATGTATTTATTAGGTTACTATATTTACACGTTACGATCTTAAAAAACGAAAAGGGATGTTGTCTAAAGAATTACATGTAGTTGGATTTTCATATGATTTTGCCGAAAGATAAACCTTGATGAATGATAATGTCGCGCACTCAGAACAAAATTGTACTTTCAAGATCAAAGTCTAACGCCTGCCTTTTCGGACCATAACTGTGCTCTGAAAGGATTACTTTTCAAAAAGTTTTGGTACAATATTTATATTAAAAAAATTATACTTTAAATGTTTCTTTTTTAACTAGTATGGTAGAATTAGGTCAACACTCAAGCCTAGAGTGTCATTACCGCAACGCCAAGTCATTACATAAACGCGACAGTATTTCTGTTGCTACTTAAATATACAAAAGTAAATTGTTTAAACGTGTATATGTAAGTCATAAGTAAACACCTTAATATAAATTAAACCAAATAATTCTGTTTAAAGAAAGTGAATGTAGTGAGTAAAATAAAATGAGTATGCATAAAATCCTTTTCAAACTATACAGCAACTTTAATGTTAAAAAATATAACTTCAAAGCTAAAAAAATATCAATTATCAACTAAATACTAGACGTGTAACATTTTCATAATAAAAAGCGTTAGCCTAATGGGAATTTCAATAAATTTTATACTTGAAGTTTAGTGCTATTATGTCACCATGACGTGGTCCTATTTCTGCATTCGTTGCAAAACAGAAAAAAGCATATGTGCGCGGACATATGCCTTAACATGTTGTCATAATTAGATACTTTACAAAAGTTAAATGAAATATGACATTCTTGTTGGTTGCCGATGACAATTTTTTTCCAAACGAGTTTGGCACTTTCTGTAGAAATACCCAGCGATGAAATAGTTTACTATACATTTATAATGAATATCGGTTATAAGGAACAGTTTGTAATGGTCCCGATGAGGTCATAATAAGTGGATTTATGGCGTTTGGTACTCGGTGCCTGCGCTGACCAAGAGGCCAGATGATCTGCCGCGAGCTGCTCAACGACGTGCTAGGTGAATTGAAATCGTCTGTGGTGTGGAGATCGTCTGATGTGGTCTGGTCATAGAAAATGTATTCATTCAACAGCAAATCCAAATCTGTTTTAAATATAAGGAATGATTCTTAGTTTTGCGCGGTTCGTGCACATCTAAGGTGCACGAGTGAGCTGGTAAATTTACCAAGATAGGCAAGCCCTCTCGTGCGCTTTCAAACTGCATGAACCGCATAAAATAAACACCCTTGCTTTAATATGATTGACGATATAGCCTGTTAGTAAGTAAGGTGTTAGCATGTTATTACAAAAAACCGCTCTGAGCCGGAATATACATGTAGAGTCAGATCAATGTAAAACGAGAAAACGACATTTGTAAGAACAAAATTACATTTCCTATTGCACGTTTGCAAATGACATATTAGACTGCCTTGTTCTCAAATGAAAAGAGTTCCGATGTATCACATGCTATGTGCATTCACAACATTACAATGACTATTCGTTTCATCTTAATTCATCGTGCTGTATATTTTATGTCCTTTTTTCTGGTTTGGAGCAGTTGGTTAAAACACTCTGTGTACGAGTCGTATAATAACTTCATCAGTTTTGTGTTATATTTACAAAGAACGTCGTGATACATATAATTATACTTCTAACAGGGCAATGCAAAGCGTTAACATTAGTCCTTAACGTCATTGATAGCACTTTTTGCTGTCTGGAATAGCCACAAAAATGTTCTCGCTACCAAGAAGTGGAGTTAAACTATTTCTTGTAGTATCTGGTGTGTGTATTGCAGGTACAATATTTAGTGTGTACAATAGCGGGGTTCCTTTGCTCGAAATACCGTTAACCAAAACTACTGTTGCACGATCTTGGACGAATGTGGGTAACAAAAAGTTCAACTGTAGCCAGTTGAATCAACTAGAAATACAAAGACGCGCTGGTGGCGGTACATCACGTTCGACATATCTAGCTTCGTATAACGACAAACAGGTGGCCGTGAAAGTTGTGAAAAATATTGATGCTGACTGTGTTCGTATATTTCGCAATAACATACATGCAGATGTGGGAGAGCTTTTGTACAAAGTAAAATCACATTGCGAACATATAAAGACACTGCAAATGTTGATAGAAATAATTTATCATTCTATTCTGAAATCTCCATACATCATTGACAATTTGGGATATTGTATTTATGATAATCGCAATGAATTTCAAGAGGGAGAAACAATTAATATGAATCGACATGCAAGATGGATCTTATCACATCTGATCTCAAATATCACCATCATTAGTGTGTATGAGTATGGCCAGGTTGTGAATCCTAATGACCTTGGAAACATGTCACTTACATACAAACTTCAAATGCTGCGCTCGATGACGCTGGTGATGAACACGTTGACGAACACAAGTGTTGGACCTGTGGCGATGGTTGATTTTAGGGCTAGACATGTGGCAAATGTCAATGGCACATGGAAGATGTACGACCTTGGATTATTTGAATTCGGTGAATTGCCATGCGGTCCGCACCAAAGCAACCTCAATAACATTCTAAACTATCTCGTAGGACAGGCATGGACGGTGAAAAACGGCTGCCCGAGTGGGACGTCTTGCGTGAACGGCACGTGCTCAGGATTGATCGAAAGGTTGAACGGCATTATAATGTGCCAATTCTTTCGGGAGGTTCTTACGGGATTGTTAAAGCCAGTTAATTGTTTCTATAGACCTGCAGATTTCCAGGAGTATATTGATTCTATACATGTTCATCAAAGCAATTAATCACATTTTAATACTCTGTACAGGCATGCTTTTTAAATTGTATAAATATGTTAATTTTATTATTCATTTTAGTTTAAACACGATTGAATAAACATTTCCACGTTTCACGTTTCAGTGTCAGGATCCGTATCCGGAAGATTTTAATGCGGACGCTCTATTCCACGTTTCAGTATCCGTCAAACGTTTTTACCTTACTTTAAGCTGTGCCTACATAATATCGTTTACAAAATACATGCAATACCTTTTATCCAATCCAAAGTGTGGTGATAATTCTTTTTTTAACATATATGTGTGACAAATTGCAAGGATACGATGTACTAGTATTAGAGGCCGATTATGGATTTGATATATAAAGAGAAAATTATTGCGATTTAACACAAAATAACAACTTAAATAATGAAGACCATTTTTAATTATATGGGAATGTACAAACATTTTGGTAATATCGGAGAAAATCTTCCAGTTAATATTTTTTTTATCTCCTGATTTTGCTAATTGCCGTCCGAATGTCAACCGCATCCGGATAAAATGGATCACTGAGCCATTCTATACGGACGCCTTTACAGACGAGATTTATCCGGATACTGATACGGACGACAAGTATAGCCCCAACGTTATTTATTTAACTTGTTCAGTTTTTTCCGGATACGCAATGCGGATCCTGATACGGAGATGTGGACTAGGGGACTTAGTCGGGCGAGCTATTGGAGTTGGGCTCATTAATTTCCAACAGGTGCATCAATATAAGTGCTAGATTGTCCCAGATTACAAATCAGAGTGTTTAGCAGTTTAGTTTAAATCCTACTTGTTCAACGTTTGTCATTCAAGCACATATGGCTAAGCAGTGGATTTATTTTAAACGTTTGTTATAGCCTAGTATTATGGGCGAATGTTCGAAGACAGAAGTTGATTTTTTACAGTTTAATTTTTTGCGTGTTTTATATGTTACTTATATAATGTGCGAGTGGGCATGCTGGGATATGGAAATGTATAATATATGGTATAAATTGTTAGTTTTGTTAATTCAATCACTGTCATCAATGCGTTTTTAAACAAAAAATGGTAATTGACTTAGGTAAATATTTAGAGGATTTATTTTGAGTAACTTTGTATCAAATATTAAGAAATCAACGCGTTGCATTATGTTACAGAGTCAATTTGGTACAGGTACACGTAAAAATACCCTAACGACCATTTGTTTCACGCAATAGGTATGCAAGACAATATACATGCAGGAAACATAATGGCATGCATACTAGTAAACTTTTGTAACGTTATGTAAATATAGATAATCTTGTTTAATCTCTGGTATTCAGGTATTTGCAATGATTGACTATCTGGTTCAATACAAAAATGCATCATTATTATATTCACACCGCGTAGGTTTGTGCTTTTAAACCCGCTATCGTCTATTTCAAATCAATATAAGGCTGTTGGAGTGGACAGTTCCACAACTGTAAATCATGATCATTTCTAACTGTACATGGTCAATTATAATCCAATAGATTAGAATTATATTGTCAGCTGACAATCTGACCTAGAAAGCATACTTCCTGTTTGTGATAAATCACAAGATCAAAGAAAATATGCCGCTTGGGGAGGAGCTTGAAAATTTGTGGAACTATCCATTATGTCTATTACGTGTAAACAAGTGTATCAATATTTAACAGAAATTGGCCCAGTTTACCATTCAGAGTGTAGTTAAAAGTGTAGTCACACTACAGCGTATGCCAGCGTATAATCATACGTTCTTTTGAGCATGTTCAAAAAGTGTCAGCGTATACGATCGTACAGCGATACTCATACATCATACGCTCATTATACGCTTGGCATACGCTAGATGCGTTAGGCATACGCAGCATGATACGCTGAATACGCTAGAGATACGTTATTCATTCGGTGTTCAGTTAAGCTCAAAATATATATAAAAGGCCCCTTTTCTTCATTGAAGTCAGTTGTTGACAGGGATACGACATGATAAGCACTTCTTCTACACCATTTTGAATTTATTTTGAAATAAAAATTAATTAATAATAATTCACTGTATTAAATCAATAGAAAACAAAGGCTAGAAGACGTAGACGCCAAATCTGTATAAGGCCATAAATTGGACGACGACGTCAGTTCGGCCTGTATGACCATCTACTGGTTGAACTAAGTAAGGAGAACCAAAAGACATTGAATGCCTTTTTTTGCGTATACCCCCTCAGATGTATGATAAGCTGCTACAAAGAGTCACAGTGGAAATCGGTGCTACTGATAGTCATAAGATCACACATGTTATGCACACGTACATTATTCATACGCTCGTATAACTTTTGCATACGTTATTAATACGCCCCCATAAGTAATGCATACGTTACTCATACGCTCGCATATATTACCTATACGCATGTATACGCTACGCATACTGTGATAAACGCTATACTGACGGACCTTCGTCGATAGCTCAGATATGAACACTCAACAGCTGTGCGTATAGGTAGACTTTTTCCGTATTTTTATACGCTACTCATACGTTTTGTCATACGTTGTATGAAGCAAATCCTTTTTATGAGGAATAGTTAAAAACCAATATTTACAAACGTTTTATGGTCAGACAGAATGTTCTGGCATGAAAAGTTATCTCAGTTAATAGCATTTAACGATGCTATGTCTGTATCTTTTTGGTCAGAAGTGTTTACATTTTACATTTTAACTATATTTTATCAGTGAAACCTACTCCTTTAAATATAAGAAACTGCCAAATATAGTTAAAAATGCATGTAAACATATTACAGAAAGATGAATCAGTTTAAAATGTTATGCCAAATTCGGTTTTGTTTATTTGCGTTTGGACCCATTGCGTTGAAACAGTTAAATAGCTTGACTGCAATTATTACTCTTGGTGTACTCGGTGGTGCAGAGGTAACGCATTCGCTTTTGGTTTAAGAGGTCCCGGGTTCAATTCCCGGCTCTGGCAAGGGTTTTAATGTTTGATGCAGGATGTATTTCTTATTTTGTATGAAATAAACAACGGGATACGTCGCTTTTGTTTCTGCTTTTCATGACAAACGAAGTAAAGATTGCAAATAATCGAAATGTATGCAAACACGTGTTCATCTTAATAGACAAGAAGTATCGTAAACTATTTCTCCGCGCTAAGCAACTGCCAATCAAATGATTATTTGACAATATAACGCACTCTAGGCGGTCCCACAGCTCCGCGCAATACTCAAATTAAACTCTCATTGTCCAACAGAAATGGAATGTAAATAATGTGTGTAAATACTGGTGTCAAACTGCTATAAATAGCTTTTATAAGTGACACCAAAGTTCAAAACCGATCATCTAATTTCACATGGTGTGATGTACGTTCGCACGCGCCCATAATATTGTTATTAGAACAGTTATAGCATATACATGTATTACATTTTGTGCAATCATTGCAAAATCAATGAAAAACATTTTTGTGGGTTTGAAAGCGGTCTTTACATTTCTAAAAATGACAAAACCACCTTATTAGGTTAACTCTATTTCATACGTAAGCGCTCCGCAGACTTTAAAAGGGTGTGTATTAGCTGTTCCCGATGCAGGATTTACCCCACGTGTTTTTCCCTTATGACACGCCGTATATTCCTACCAAAGTGCAAACATATTTGTTTTGATAAAAAATGATTGGGAAAATGTAAATATAAAGATTGATTCCTATTTTCGTGCGCATATTGAGTATAAACGCCCAGACGTAGGTTTGAAAAGTTACCTAGAAGCGCACTACCTTCAATAAACAAGTTTGATCAATTTTGACAATTTGAGTAGATAGATGTGCTGGCACAAAACCATTGGCACCATTCATGTGCCTTTGATGTCATAAACACGTACGTTAGACAAAACTATCGGTTTGTGAAAAAGTACTCTGTGACACCAGATCGCAGTTGCGTCCCTTTAGGTATTGGGCAAAACTTGAGAGCTATTTGAAGTATCAAAGCAATGCCACAATCGATTAATATGTGCCTTAATCTTGTTTCACTAATTACAAAAAAAACCTGTTAATTAGCGAATTTATATGAATACGCAATATGTTGCGACATTTGGTAATCTTAACCAGACTTAGTTATCCGCAACTCGTTTTTGCACGGACACGATGATACTTAAACAGGATCAATGCATACGAGTGTTTGTTGTTGTGGTTCTGCTATGTGCCTTTAGCACTACCTATTACATGTATTCTGTCGACTTTGTCATTAAGAACAAACCCACACGTGAAGACAATAAGACAACAAGGCCTACCATAAATTCGCTTGCCAATGATGTGTTTGACTGCAGCGAAATGAACCAATTGGAGTTTAAAGGAGTATTATCCAGCGGTGCTTCTAGAATAGCATATGCCGCATCGTATCGCGGTAAAGAGGTTGCAGTAAAGATTGGGAATAAGCTTGCATGCGCTTGTTTAGAGATAACAGAAACAGAAACATAAAAGTGCTTCTTTATGATGTTCGAACGCAGTGAGAATGTAGTAAATCAAGGCAAATGTTGATGAATATCATTTACCATTCTATCGCTAGATCCCCGTACGTTGTTGAAAACCTTGGATTCTGTATAACGGACAAACCAATCAGTTTTGGACGTGTAAATAGCCTAGCTGGGGAATTTAAACTTATTTTTTTAATCGCAGTATTATTAGTGTTTATGAATACGGTCAAGTTATTAACATGAAAAAGATTGGGTCGATTCCACTAAACGACAGATTACGGATGCTTCGCGCGATGACATTGGCAATGAGCACGTTTGAAAATACATATATTGGTCCAATTGCAATGGTTGACTTTAGGTCAAGGCATATAGCCAATGTCAATGGCAAGTGGAAAATGTACGACCTAGGTCTCTTTGAGTTTGGCGCGTTGCCATGTTCGCTCTTTAGACATAATATACATCTTCGAAGCTATGTAGGTCGACAAGTATGGAAAATAAAGAAAGAGTGCCCGGAGGGCGTTCCATGTCCTATTGTCACATGCCCTAGTTTTATACAAAACATCAACGGCCCGATACTGTGCAATGTTTTTCGTGAAATACTCAAACGTCGCTTTATAACAAAGGCTACGAGCTGTTTGGATTTGAGTGTAGATTACTTTTAGGATAAATTAATTTCCTTTTAAGGAATACACAGAATTATTAGCATTTAGAAAAGTTGACGTTTGTTTGTTTTTTGTTTGTTTGTTTGACGTTGTTATGATTGCTGGATAACTGGATAAGAAAATGCCTTTTATCAATTATCTAGGAGTAAGTATGTCGCTATAGGACAGACTATAACTACTAACCCATCGATTCGCAGCTCTGTGTTTGAGCGACTGAGCTATTTTTACGTTTATGAAAATCGCAGTAAAACATTAAAAATGCAGTTCGTAACATTAAATCATGATCATTCGTTACAGTACACATGTCCAATGTGTTATGGTAATGATTGTCAGGTGACAGGCTCACCTAGTAAATACAAAAGAAAGTGTACTTCTTGCTTGTGATAAACCTTATCACACGAACTGAAGAAATCTACAGAAAGGGAAATATATTGAAGTAATGCGGAACTAAGCATTGTGAATACACCAAACCTGGTTAGATTGTTATTGAATGCATATATGCTCACTCTGATATGGTACGGGATATATTCAGGTCATTCTAAGCCTAACACGGCAACGACTTATCTAAGATGCCCATACGTATTTTGTCTTATTTCTAATTAAGAGTAGAAGCAACATAATGTTGCAACAACTGTGTCTATGTTTACTTGAAAGAAATTAATTACAACTACATAATAAGCACTATTAGCTCGTATTGGACATTGCACACCCAATCACACAAACTTGTAAAGCATGTAATTGAACAGTGTGGCCTATTCATTACTTTGTTAATCTATCTATTGACAACTTAACACCTTGTGCATTCTGCAGACATATTTTTGCGTCGGGAGTTTGAAGAAAATTATAGATATATAGTTTGAGGATATTATAGATATGCCTGACAGTTTAATCAATGAGATGTATGCATGCCATTCGAACAAATGTTTTCCATATTTCTTAGTTTGTACTCAATTAAACTTACCTTTTGGTTTTAGGGTACAATACCATTGACATTACACATGTGTTGCGCGCTTATTGCGCATACAATGTCGTCAAGGTGTTCAAGGATAACGCTGATTCTAACGATAAGAATATGTCGGAAACTAACATTAAGTTGTTGGTCAATAGAGTTAGGTGGAGGTTTACTCCTGATAATCTTGACACTGGGATCTATGGTTTTGGTCCGCAAATATCATGGGGGAAATCATTTTAGAACGTTCACAAAACGAACATGAAAGGTCGCGGGGTGATTCCAGCCACAACACTATATTTCTGACCGATTCTCCATTTGTATTGACACCAAAGTCAATGAACGACTCATACACGTGTTCAACGCCTAAATCTAAAAAAGATATTACGGATTCTGAAATAATGAATACCATTCGTAGCGAGTTGTCCAATGTTCTTTTATTGTTGCGAGAGCACGTCACCGAGTCAGAGCGGCAAATGTCCATACTACGAGATGAAATATTTAGCATCAAATCGCATGTAAGTCTACATAGCAAATCCGTATCGCATAGAGTTGAAACTGTTGACAATAAAACTAAAAACATGGAAAATAATATTTTGAACTCTATGCAATCAATCCAGAATCGCCTTCAAGCTATAAATGATAAAATGACACAACCGGATCGTAACACAGAACACGCGTCAAAAGACTACAGGCATGACTCTGCACATGTGCAGCATGCCGCGCCCTCTCGCACCACCCCTGCATTAGAGACAGAGCCCGAAGAACGACCGGCATTTATCGGCCTGCCTATATCAAACACATTGGTAATTGGCGACTCTATTTTGAAAGGAATTAAAACCAGAGGGCTGAGACAAGATGTAAAAATCGTCACTTTGCCAGGAAAAAAGGCGCGAGACGCTTGCATTAGACTTAGATAATGGGATATGTCTGAATGCGAAAACGTTGTTTTGTACATCGGGGGAAATGACGTTGCGGCGGGAAAATCTGTGACGTCAGTCGAGCAAGAATTCAGATGTACGCTAGATGCTCTTGATAACGGCCGGCGAAGGTTTTTTATCTGTTTAATCTGCCCAAGAGCGGATATAAATGTTAACCCGCTGAATACAATGATCCAAAAACTTTGCAGAGACACCTACGCAGATCAAATAGACTTGAATCAAACTTTCGTGCGCGAACATGGGAGGCCACTGTTTAATCTTTTCCATGCAGACGGCATCCACCCGAACAACGCTGGAAGCAACTTACTTGTAAAAACAATAAGTCAAGCTATACCTATAATTCGAGAGAGAATTTCATCCGATTCCGAGAGCCGGCGTCCAAAATACAACAATGGGTACCAGAATTCGCAGCCGCCACACACTCACATAAACTCTCACAACCATCGGAATGACGTAATGTCGACGCGACATTCTACCACGCGGGGTTACTGGCAGCACCCTCGGAGGCCCAACATGTCACCACGCTTTGATGATGCCGATATGGGTCCGTTTCGCAGACGGTCAGATGGCATTTCCGAAGGAAGTCCGGGAAGCCAGCGTCGTCGTTCACACATGGCGCACTCGCATATCCGGTGGGGATACCGGACTCCATCCCGAAAACATCCGGTGCCATCTGGTTTCTTCGACTTCGACGACGACACGTTTGTTTGTAGACAGAGGCACAACTCTTACATAAGTGGTTCTCCGACGACGGGAAGGAATGGTACAAGTTCGTGGAACCCACATCAAAACAGGACACTATATGCATAGGAAGCGAATCACAAA
>Ga0224511_10000658_pt1 | contig 17630 bp, 5 predicted proteins | sample SF_May12_sed_USG_2_FD_169988 | JGI IMG/M metagenome (GOLD analysis project Ga0224511, IMG submission 169988) | Sediment microbial communities from San Francisco Bay, California, United States - SF_May12_sed_USGS_8_1 | ecosystem: Environmental > Aquatic > Marine > Sediment | place: USA...
AGCGCACACGTGAGCTTGTTATCAGCACTTCGGATCTGTTCGGCACTAACGGTGTCCTTGCATGATAAGGTGTATCCGTTAGTGCCGTTGTACGTCTTCTCACACTCAAAGTTGTTACCTGCACAGACAGGAAGGTAATGTATACATATGGCATCCACTAGAGACCTCCACTAGTATTAGAAACAATATATAGATATCTATGTATGCAACAAGTATAAGGATGTAATAATACAAGTATACGTTAGAACTACAATTAAAGCCATCAATCAATTTGTTTTCTGTGTTAGGTCCGCTAAACACAGATTTCCACAATCATGATGTTGATGTTTTGTAAAATTTATAATACATAACCACCATTTAGTTAATTCAAAAGTCAACATTTTTACTTACTATTGACATTCGTCACGCTGCCGTCGTAATCGTAAGCTAGAAATCGCATTGCATAGTTTCCACACGTCCCGTATGTCGTGCACGACAGCGAAAACTCCTCGTGGTTTCCGTCCATCTTCGCGTTGTACAGTAGTTTGTCTGAAAAAATAGGGAGTTAACAATTTAAGTAGCCACATATAAAGGGTAGTTCAAAATTTGCGAACATGTCTAATACAGTTTTCTGAAACTAATCAATGACAGCCTTTGTGTCCACTTTGTATAAAAATTGTGTGAACGTATCTGTTAAATTTAAGTCCAGAGACATCCAATACATTTGAATAACACATACATATAGATAAAGCGATACCGTAACATGGTGTGGTTTTAAGTTCTCTATTTCATCGTATAACTTTCAAACTTCTTCAAAACATTTGAAAATCTCTTTTAACGCGAGTTTATTTATTACGTTTGTTTCGGCCGATGAAATACTGACCAAAGCAAGATCTTAATGGCATGTCCTAACGAAGTGTTTATGACACAATTTGCAAATGTTTAATGTTCCGCGTAGAAGTAAATTGCTTCCAGTTAGTGATGTGCCGATTATCGCAAAGTCGCCGACATCGGTTAGAAAAATCTAGCCCGACGCAACAATCGATTGATGTATGGACGAAAGCGACGTCGCGGTAATTCGGATTTTTTTTAAAGCTTAGGAGTTTCTATAACTATAGTAAAAAGATGAAAAAGTCTTAATATACAACCGATTAATAATCGGAAAGTTATCGATAGTGCCCCAACCGATTGAACCGATAATCGATTGTAAAATTTTCCAACCGATTACTATCACTACTTCCAGTTAATTCAAGAATTGTCTAAAAAGTCATCAACTCGACATTATCGCACGAAGCGGACAAGATTATGCCATTGTACGATTGATAACTATACTTTGAAAAACCATACCATTGACGATAATCCGTAATGCAACGGAGTGCACCATAAACGAGTTTGAATCCAGAAACTGAATAGTCATTGGTCCATCATTTGCACACCTTGCTGGGTACGGATTGGCTGATGAACTGATGTGACAACGAACCACATAACCAGACTCCTTTTTACAAAGAAGCTTGGGCTGAAACGACAAAATTTTTATTATATTTAAAACATTACCTAGCTGTTATGAATAATGCATACTATTACATAACTTTTAATATATTTACAGATTTAGAGTTTAACCATCTTTATTTTGATAATTAACGTTTTCATAAGATATCCCCAAGGTATATACATTCCCTTTTCCAAGTTATAATTCAAAATTAACATTACTCTCTCACATACCTTTGATTTATCGGCTATTGGCTCGTATGTGGCAACTGTTTCAATGTCATTTCCTGATACCATCTTTAGCTGGTTCCACTTTCCTTTCATAATTGTGTTCTCGGAAAAATTGCACATTACTTCGATGTTTTGACCGATCATCACGGTAACATCCTCGCATTCTACATCTGTTGAATAAAAATGAAACTTATTGGATTCTTTTAATTTATAAATAGTGACACATTTCAGAACTTATCTCCATTATTTCGTTGTTTATTGTACATTGTGTAACAATGGGTTAAATTGCACAAATCAAACTGCCAAGCTTTGTTTTTGTACGTTTTACCTGATTTGTTTTAAAACTTGAAATCCACTTCCAAGAAATAATTTGAACAATCACCACACAATAAGATAAATAAAAGGTTAAATGGATTGTACAACGGTTATTTCCCATTAAATGTTCATAATTTGAATACCTATGGTGTTTTTGTCTGCATCTTGTACTCTCCCGAGCGGCTCTGAAGAAAAAAAACTATGAAGTTTTAAGTACATAATTAACAAATATGTCTTATTCAGAGGTAATACTTGTTATTCTTGCTGTCCGGGTTCTTTCTTATCTTCAGAGAACAATAGTAGCAATTCAATTCAATTCAATTAAACCTATCGCATATAACAAACATATATAAGATATAATTTTCAAAAATATTTCCGTAATTACCGATTTAATAACTATATTATAACGAATAAAAATATTTGAAGACATTTTCTTCGCGAGTTAGATTTTCTTACGTGTCTCTTCACTCAATTCTTGGCTAAGTCATTTGCTTTCTCGTCTATATCATTCGCACTCTTCATATCCATTGTCAGAGTTAGATGGGGCAAAGGCAGAGATGTGTATGAAAGATAAGCTTACTTGGTTGGTCGTCCCGGTCTCTGAAGACAACCACGGCGGCAATAATGGCGGCCAGAAGTCCAGCAAACACGACCACAAAGAGGAAGTACTTCAGTCCCATACATCGCTGCAACACAAGCTGCATATTTTACATAAATTTAAATTATAATAGAGTTAAACGTAGTCCCCAACACGAGTTATCATTCCTGTTTTGCATTTACACGGGTACCCCAATGATACACCGGTAAAGCATGCGAATCATACCACACAACATTACATCGTAAACAAAGAATTACCCATTGCAAGAACAATATCATTCAAGCAGGTTAAATTTGACAAAAAAGAAAGGTGTAGGTGTTATACTTTACATCATACATACGTAAACACCTCAAGTTACATAATTTATGCCAAAAACGCCAAAAACATTACATTATATTAGTCATACGCTAAATGTTTGGATAACGAAATACAATTAATATTGCCGTCGTCAATAGGATGCACGAGTATACCTTTACTGTACATACTTACATTTTACTATTGATCAGAATATAAATCAATGTTCAGTCCATAAACAGTGAGGGTGCATTGCAAATAAAACGTGCCCCATACTCAATAGTACATAAAACGATGACGGAATTGGAAGGTACAGTAACTAAATCGTCACTTTTGTTGAAGGGTAAGAATACGTGTTCACTGCTTAAAACTGTAATGTTCCAAACACAGATTGTACCATGATGAATATATGTTTTTCCATGAAAACAATTCCGCTAAAACACATACCGCCTTTTGTTCCTCCCCATCATCCTTTCCCGGTCTGGCAGACGGAGCTTCCTGCTAACACAGTGCAACCAGTACCATGTGAAACACACGCATGTACAACACATCACACACTGTGTAAGGTAAATATTGCTAACAATGTAAAATGTCAGAGCTGGCTGTCCGTATTCAGGAGATTCTTTCTAGTAATGGTTACTTATGTCATTAATTACTATTATTGTTACTGAACATATACTATTATAAATATAACTTTTATTTTGAAGGAAGAATATTTTTACTTCCTAGGCACGTTTTTCATTTATTCTTTTTTATGTCGAAAGTATACTTGTATGAATGAACAGGTTTCTGCTAAATGTATCAAAGAATACAACATTTTGCTCGTCATAAAATGCACGTAAGCAACTTGATTAACGCGAGTGCAGCTAATGTCTAAACTCAGAATGTTCGGTACATGTCTCTACAAAGCTCATATAATTAAATTACTGTTTTATAAAAGAAAAATCCTGTTTTAGAAACAAGGAAGTGCAAAAACTAAGGAATGCGATCACGTGCTTACTGGCCTACCATGTTTTTGAGGCTCCAAGGCGACTGTTAGAAACATTAACGTATTAGCTTTGTCAATATGCATTGTCTGGAATAAGAACATTACAATTTAAACTTAAAAAAGAAGGAAGGTTGCTATTACCAAGTTCAAAACACAAATTATTTATAAGCACAGTCAAGTGATATGGTAATATTTATCAGAGATATTTTACACTCAGGTTGAATTGATCCCATTTCGTGAAATAATACACATATAATGTAATTATATTTTATCATCATGCGTATACACAGATAAAGGATGAGATAAGGTTTTAGGGAAATACACAAATAAAACAAATATAATAACCAAACCTCAGTAACTATAACATTATCCACACTAGCCATATTTGCTGCCTACCAGGAAGTGAAGGAGAATACGATGTTTGAACACTAAACCTGCCTGTGTACCCGCATTCTATTGAACGCCAGTCATGCGTTCTAACGATAATCGACTATAGCGAGAGTAGGATAGAGTAGCAAAAATGTTAAACATGTAATTGATACGAAAATTTTGTTTTAAATCTTAGTTTGTAAGCAAATTATCAGCATTGCTCTGCTTTCTTTGAGTATTCACAGTATTCGGCTTATGTTACAAACGTTTGCTTTATTCTTATTTTGCAAGGTGACCATTATTATTTTACAAAATATAAAGTGTGGTTTGAAACACCTTCTTAACTTCCGTTTAAAATAATGTAATAGTATATAGGGTAGTGTGTTAATGTAAAACGTGTTTACAACTTCTTCTGTTAATATTACAAATGTATATATAGTTGATAAACTGCAATCCGACTTCGCTTATGTATAATTACACACCACGTTTACACAAGAAAAATATTAACTAACCACATGCAAATCAAATGTTATCTACTTAAAAACTGCGTGTGCAATATACCTGGGCAATTTGTCTTTGCTCCCTGGATTCTTCCTCATACTGAGGACACAATGAAATACAGTAAAAGCTGAACTATATATTACAGTTTAACAACATCCATACAAAGAATTGTTTCATACTAACTAAAACTAAAATATAATTTCATTATCAAATCGTTCGAATGTATCATTACCGGACTGTAATTGCTGCTTTTGTTGTATTATTCGAGTAGCTGGCACATTTCTCTATAGATTTAAAAACGAATAATGAACTATAACTTTAAGTAATACAGTCTTGTGACTTCCTGAGTTATGTACCTTTTCAAATGTTTATGGCCAGTTAATTTCTATGTTTATCATTGATGGGGTTCATTAATGAGTTATACTGTAATTATGAAAATATTTTTATACTAATAGGTGCACATTATTCAGAATTTATTACAAAACTTACTTGATAACGGATCTGGTCTCTTTGTGTGATACCCAAGTTCGTCTGTAAACGAAAAACGGAAAAATTATAATTTACGAGAATATGTTTGGGAACAACTATTAATTTAAGAAAAAATGAATGTAAAAGTTAAATTAGCACAAGGAATATTAGGTAAAGTGTGGTAAACACGCTTACCGAAGAAGCCTGAGGTGCCTGGTTGTAGGAATCGTTGTCTGCTTCCTGTGAATGGAAAAAGGAAACATAACTTTACGTAAGTAAATTTTTACATAACTTTTAACTTTAGTTATATTATCAATAGAGTAATATACAATGTATGTACATTAACATTTAAAGGGTGTTAATATTCACAGCAACAAAACAATCGCTTAAAACAATTTGAATAATGGAGTAAACAGTTTATATATAAAGAAAATCTTACAACACTGCTTAAATGCTTACATGACAACCAATATATAAGTATCATAAGTCACGTCATAAGAATTTTTTATCGACTATCTTACAAATGACGACTTATATAATCAATGCCTAAAACCACACATATGATGAAAATCGGTAAAGAACAGGTGAAGCTAAGACTTATTACAAGTTTTACAAAATCTACCACACTTTTTGGACATGTCTAATTTTGGTCCATAGTTAACTTGTCTGTATCTAGTTTATACACGAGTTTTAACTCCAAAAATATCAGCTCCTTTCTCCATATGTATTTTTGTGTTTGAATAAATGTTTTTCATTATAATATATCATATATTTACTTTTTATTTGCCTTTTTTGAATATTAAGTTTAAAGAAAAATAATACGAATAAAACTTACATCTACATCTCGTAATGTATTTATTTTACATGATTAAATATCAAGACCTCTCAATTAAAATCAAATGAATAAACAATTACGATGTAGTTGTTTTGACGCGAGACAGGATGTTGCTCTGTGAAACTCTACTATTAAAATGTAATCATTGGTAAACACACATGCTGAAGAATTGAGTATATTTAGTTTTAACCTAATAGATTAGACATGCATATAACTGCCATATATACCTGTGACCAAACCCGGATGGACTGACAAGGCCAGTCTATATACATGTGGTTAATAGAAGATAAAGGTACGGCCTACCTGCGAGAGCTGTGTTCGAAACTGGCCCCGCTGGGTTTCACGACTCAAGTCCCAGAACTAAAATCATGTAAACAAATTATACATACATTTCGTATTGATAGAATCTTACGACGGCCTGAATCGTAGCGTGCTTTTCCTAACTAAAATATCACCAATGTAATTGAGTGAGATCTTGAAAATATAACAGCTAGTATCTAAAAACATATAACTCAAAATGTAATCAAATACATAGTTAAATAGTGCACATAATGCACATAAAAACAAGGCATTAGTTATATACCGATTTTAAATTGTAACTTGCTTTCCCACTGCAAAAGTATATCGCAAATGTAATGGATAAGATCATAAAGTTATACAATGTAATTACAGATGTCAAATAACACATAACTTAAAAATGTATTAACATTTCAAGCATTTTTATCAATCACTTATTATTGTGCGCATGATATACAGCCTAATACCGACTCAAAATGTCTCTACCCTTGCATGACTGAATGATCGGAAATGCACAACGCAATATCAAATAATTTCATACACGCTCTGTTTCATATATTTATTAAGAAAATGAAATGAGTGTAATAAAAGCAGTACATTTTAGAATAAATGTATATAAAATAAATAAATAATAATTGTACTAACCGCCATATCACTGTATGTTTTCTTCCTGAATAAATCATCCGGGTTGCATATTGAATCATTGGTCGATCGAATTTCGTTTTAATATTGATCAATACCTAGTAGTGATCCAAAGCGTCGTATGGCTGAGCAGGTTTTCAATAGGCAGAATGTTTGCCAAGTCCCCTGTAATGACATTCAATCACAAAGGCTTTATATGAAAACCTATCAGCGTATTCTAAATAAACAATGGGTATGTTCTTAAACGTCTTTTAAATAATAAAAAGACAGGTTTACATGCAAATGAAACCTTTCTTAAAATAACAACGCATTATAAACCTGAATACGTTTATCTAAAAATAATTATCACGGTGGGCAAAAACAATTACGTAAACGAATTCATCGTCGTGATCGCCGTGTTACAATAAATTCAATGTTATTAGGTAAAACACATTACTGTTTCACTAGCGGATCCAGGGGGGGGGCGCACCCGGCGCGCGCCCCCCCTAACGGCCGCGGACCTATGATTGTTTTATGCCCAAAACGCTAAATTTTCTCAATTTTTTCTTCGCTCGCTTCGCTCGCGATTCATTTCAAGCATAATTGTAATAGAAATATGCCAAAAACACGCTAAAAATGACTTTTTACTTCAACCGTCAACACTTTCAACTATTTTCTACCCCCCCCCCGTTGACAATGTCCACGCCCCCCCCTAAGGTCAAATCCTGGATCCGCCACTGTGTTTCTAATACAGAACTAAATCGTAGACAAGAAGAAAGAAAGAAAGACGGTGGTTTACTGTTTTAAGCTCCTATCTCACATATAGTGGATTTTAGTTTATAAAAATCAATCGATTGCTTCTTTACAAATACGCGTGTCATGGCAGGACTTCCCGGTTCATAATTAAACGGAATTAACTTCGCCGCGCACCTTGATAAAGTAAAAATAACGCTGCTCGTTTATGGGTAATCCTAATTTCAGATCAATGTTAACACATTAATTGGTTTGAACAGTACAAATGTATGGCGAAATAAATCAATTCTATACTGAAATTTCTTTGAGCGAGAAACGTACCAATAATCTAATTTAATAATAATATAGCGTGTTTTTTGTTATTCTTTGATGCGACTTCTATTTAAACATGTAAGTTTCAACATGTGTGAAAAAGGAGCTTTAAAACAGGGACTAACAGACATTGCCTAAGGCGGTACCTCAACATTTTGGTGAAATCTTGGAGAAATCGTTGTAATAATTCTATAAAAAATAACAAATCCAAACACACAAACATATTTTTTTTCTGAATATCTATTACGTCTGGCTGCTCTGTGTGTTTTGTGCTGTTTTAAGTATTTGTTTTTGTACCGGCCATATTGTCATGGTGCCCTGTCAACATTGTTTGCACCATTTTTTCTTTGAACACCTTTTCAATTTATAATAAAAGAAAACATTTCAGTGATTGTCTAAATGCATAAACTTCTTTTTTCCGGAACCCATATGAAAAGCAAACACATGGACTGTCGCCGACATTAATGTTACTTATGCGACACAGTTATTGGAAATTTTACACACGCAATAACGTTTACGTGGCCACGCAATAGCTTTACGTGCGCACGCAATAGCTTTACGTGCGCACGTAATAATTGTCCAATGAAAATGCTCGTTATAATGGCCGCTATAACGAGCATTTTCATTGGAAAATTATAACGTGCGCACGTAAAGCTATTGCGTGGCCATGTAACGTTAATGCGTGCGCACGTAAAAGCTACTGCGTGTGCACGTAAAGCTATTACGTGGCCACGTAAACGTTATTGCGTGCGCACGTAAAAGCTACTGCGTGGCCACGTAATAGTAGCGGTATTTTAAATACTTCTCCACGCCACCTCTATGCCACCGTACATTTGGCATGGCAAGAGCAATTTAAACAATGCAGAGCTAAATTGACCACGTGCCGTTAAATATGGAGTGTCGCCGAATCCGACGCTTGTCTAATAAAACATTACATAAAAAAATTAATTGCTGTAATAAAATATGTTTTGATTGGATTCAATTTGGTCTTTCTACATCTTTTTAATTTACACTGTCTTTACATTTTATCAAATTTAACTTTTTTCTCCTAGTAATTTAGCTGTAAAACTCATAAGGTACCTGACTACCTGTGACGCCAAATTTGAAAAACATACGGGAAATCATTAACACACGGGTTAAAGCACAATTCAAATGCGGTTGGTTTAAATAACAAAACTTTGTTTATACTTCATAACATATTGGCCATTCAAATAAGCTACTGTTTAAACTGGTATGTACTACTATTTGAAGTGTTGATTATAAATAAATGGCAGTCATGCAGCTGCTAGAGTCTTCGTATTCATTTTACATGGGAGAGAAGTTAGTGTGAAATGCTGTAACATACCGGACATAACATATAGCGCGATGGCTAGTTTAAATAACTTTTATAACGCGTTTTTTCCACAATTTTATCATTAGGTTCCAATAGCGAATGACGTCATATCCGGTTGTTAATGAACATTAAGTACCGCCATTTTTAATAGTGGAATGAGCTTAAATTCTGTAGGTCAATTGCCCAAGTAGAGATGAGATTTCATCGATAGCAGTTAATTGATTTAAATCACATACATGATTTCAATAATCTATGATATTGATTAAGATTAAACATGAGTACATAGCTTTATGAATAAGACTTACAGATGTCCCGTATGATATGTACGTTCGTTCACACATGTGACACATTTTTATTTAAATTGACATATACGTTTTTTACATAATTATTTTATTTTATTATATAACAATAATAATGTCATATCTGATGGCATGTCATTTTTCCATTGAAGACAAAGCGTCTTATGACCATGTATGAGGTATTTCTACTTGGTAGTATCTTAAACGGAACGTATATAGTTAAACATTAATGTCCATTTGTGCCTTAGGTTATTTAAGCTTTTAACAGATTCAATAAACCCGAGGCTGTTTTGCGCCATACAAAAGTCATGCTATGCTTACAAGACTCGCATTTTGTTAGATGTGTTGGCAACAGCTGTGCTTTGGTGTTTGAATTGCGGCTGTAAAATGTGGCCCCGTACTACATTATTGTCAAGTTATATTTTTGTCTAGTCCTCTGGGTTTATGGATTGTACATTGTATGCTGTTTAAAGGATTTCCACTAAGGCGCTAGGGGGCGTTAGTGGTGTTTGTTTCATTACAAGAAAAAAAGACCTGGTGATAGGTGGCTGAAGGCTGAAAGGATAAAGTAAAAGAGTACTATGCCACCTTGCTGAACAAATTAAACTAATGAAAGGGAAAACCCCCAGGAAGCAAAGCCTGCATGGGACAACAGCAGCCTCGGTTTTATTGAGGATTTTCATCAGTGGAAATGAAAAATGCCACACCACTGACGTCCCCTAGCGCATGAGCGGAATTCCATTTTCAAATGTAAAACATACAAGCCATTATTCCTTTAGACCAGAAAACATCAACACTTGGGAAAGAAAACAATAGGGCAACAAACAAAGGCAGGCAATAATGAGAGCTTACAAAACTACGTCAGCACAAAGAAGGCACATAGTGACAATGACTGAGTGAGCAGAAAGGATATCGTCACAAGCACAACAGCAACCCTACTCACTGAAAGATTAATCCATATGAAAAATTAAGAAGCAAACTTTCAGAAAGGTAAAATAGAGAAGTTATAAAAACACCCCAGAATCACTCCAGAGAACGTTATCGAAATGAGGATGAAATATGTTTTGGGGGCGAGTGTGTAGCCTAAGAAATGAAAGTCACAAAATATGCCAAATGCGAGTTGACTGAGAAAGTACACAGAATAGTCCCTAAAAGATAATCAATAAATACAATTTTTTGAAAAGACCACAACACTTAATAGAAGAAAATCATAAGTCAAAGATCTACACCTGCAAAAATACTTTTTAGGACCTTCAGATGCCAACTCTGGACAATTTTCTAAAAAAATGAAATACTGTTTTAGACAGGGTTCAATCGGCATCTAAGCCCTCACATCTGAACCCCTAAACAAGATTTGAGAAGCATTGGTTTACTGTGTGAGACCTAGGTATATCGATTAAGTGAAATTTGCATCCAGAAGCCTATGTCTTTGCACAAAGCATCTGATTTCTGCTTCCTATTGACAGCCATGAAATCATATGGTATTACGAAATTTACCAATCAAGACATATTTGTTTACAGGTACTATATACAATTGCACATCTAGACAAAATGTTAAACAGAATAAAGCGCAGTGATGAAGAGATCTTCCAGCAGTGGAAAAGTCAAACTTAAAAATCAAAAGGAAATGCAGACGGCGGTAGAAGTAACAACAGCACGATAAGAGTTCAACTAAATGGTAAAAAGAATTTGCAGCAAGGTTTTTTTGAAGAAATGCCATGGAGTCAGAACAATGAAGAAGACGTTTACAAAATTGACAGACAGTTGTTCGGTAACATATCACCCAGATACAAGAGGCCTCAACTGCAAAGTGTATCATAAAAACTATGTACACCTCTCAGAGGTCCTAGTCCATAATTCTATAATGGTTCTTGCAATTATTAACGTGTTGGTCAATATGGTTTAAGAGATAGGTCATGAAGTTAAATGGGTTCATTTCTGGGCGGATGTATACATACGCAAACACATAATATAAAGTGCCCGGTGCACGGCGATTGTTTCATTTGCTGATGTTTTTCAATAAGCTGAAATCGTGCAGCTTTTGGTATAACAAAAATATAAACGGTTTGCAATTTACTTGAAGAAACCAGTTTAATGTACAATTGTCGTACATACAATGTTATATTGAGTGTTGTTTTTTTTTGTGTTGGGGGATATTTCTTCAAAATGAGAATAGAAAGCTATACAGATTTTTTTTTCAAGTTATCAATATTAAAACCTTTTTTTGATCCATCGGGTGAACTAATAACCAGCGATTGACGTCACGTCAAACCGTTTGCCAATATGGCACCATCTAGACAACAAATATAAACCCATTCAATTTAGTAAAGCAAACATAAATAGTTTAATGATCACTGCAGGGTGTCGAGTGCATAACAAACATGACCCCACTTACGGTGATAGAGATCAAATGCTAGTACTGATGATGTTGTTTTGGTTTCAACTTGTTAAATTTACTAATTTAAAATACCTCAATCGAATCAATATTACAGCATTGTTGCTTTCCCACCAGCCAAAATGGTATCATTCTTAGGTTTGAGCTGAAAACTCTCGTAATTAAGGTTTCCTTAAAGCACCTATCCCAGGTTTGTTTGATTTTAATTCCCAAGTATTTCACAGATTATCATTATCAATAGAATACTTCTTTGGATTTCATTGAAATTCCTCGTTGTCGTTAGAAAAACGTGAAATAAATACGCGCGTCCTCTGGTCCTGGAAGGATTTCCCAGTTTATAAATATAACGGAATTCCCTTCGACGCGTACCATCTCTTAGACACCAAAGATCGGCTAGTCCATTCAAATAGGAGTAGCAGTATTTGTCTATATTTAGCGTCAGTGACGCAGCCAATTTATATTTTAACATTTATTTATAAAGCTATTAAAACTGCTGACCATACAAGCATGTCATCGCAGTGCATAGCGTACTTGCCTATCACCCAAGCAACTGGGGATCGAATCCCACCACGTCTACTTTACTTTTTATTTGACTTTTTATTTTTACTAAATTTTTCGTTTCTTTTACGTTCCAATGTAGTGATATAATTATTATTATTCATTTTATATTTCATTTTTTTTGCATGTTTTTATTTTTATATATATTTTTTGCGTTATATATATTTTAATTAGTAAAAACATATCAACACAGAAACGATTTACATAAATATAAAATTTGAAACATAAAAGCAATCTTCTCAACTTGAAAAACTTGTTTCCTGTGTAGGACTCGAACCAAATAGGGAAAAAGTCAACACAGCGCGCTAACCGACTGAGCTACGAATTCATATGGCTGAAGGGTTGCCAATGTAGTATATACACTGTGTGTCTATCATATGTGTATAAGTAAGACACGTTGAATCTTATTACCTTCTCAATACTTCAATACTTTACCTATTTAGATGAACATAAACTAACCGGGATTATGGTAACGTCTCAATGCGTAATGTTTACCTATATATCACTCAATCTCATTTATTAAGCCAAATTTAGCTCAAGAAATGGCGATATTTTTATTTTCACTGAAAGGGCTCAATTTTTGCCCGACTTATGGTATTTACATGTATTCATATAAAGATGTTTTGTACTTGGACCCTTTTTCACTTTTAACATAACTATAAATTTGAACTGTAAAATGTGCATATATACCCCGGACATAGTTTTGGCCGATTAAACGAGAATGAGTGAGTCTAGCCAAAATAGCGCCGCACGAGTCACACTAATTTTAGATCAATGTTTACAAAATAAAGCGTTTAAACGGTTCATATTTAAAGCAAAATACATACATGTGCTATTACAATGTTATAGTGACGTTTCTTCCAGTGAAAAACGTATCAATAATCTAGTTTAATGTAACTTGATATATATATTATGTTTTTAAATCCTTCGCTGACATTTTATTTTAAAATGTTCAATTCACCAAAGACTGGGATAGAAGCTTTAAGAACATACTTGTAAACTTGTAAATAAACACAGTTAATAAATCGCTGTTATGGCGTGTGGAACGTTGCAAAATTCAAAAAATATTTTTATATTTAATACTTTTATATTTATATGCAATACTTTTTATTTATATTCAATTATTCTATATTTATATGCAATAATAGTTTTATTTATATTGTATACAACTATTTATGTTCTATATTTTTATTTTTATTTGAAACGCATATATTTATATGGTAAAAATAAATTTTATGTGGCATAAAAACCGCATTCGTATTCGATAAAGCGAAAAGTATTTATGTTCAATAATGGTATCATGGGATACTAATAACGGGGCTGCTAAACTCGGGATCCGGGACCCGGGATCGGCCGGGACTGACCGGACCCAATCACTAACTCGTCACTATTATTATTAGCCAGAGGCAAGAAACAGATAAATCAGTGATCGCAATAACATCAAAACACGGGACCCGGGATCCAATAGTGCCAAATGCTAAAACCCGGGACCGGGTCCCGGCCAGCCCCATCCGATCCCGGGTTTTATATTCCCCTCATTACCCATGATGCAATTATTGAACACATATTTTTTTGCTTTTTATTGAATATAAACGTATAATTTTTACAACAAAAATATTTTTACCATATGAATAAATATGTTTTGAATGTAAATAGAAATATTGAACATAAATATAATTATACAATGCAAATGCGCAATTTTACAATATAAATATTACTTTTTACAACATAAATGAAAAATTATTGAATATAAATATAAAATTATAGAACCTAATCATATTTATTGAAATTTGCAACGTTTCACACGCCATACGCTGTTTCACAAAACAATAAACTGATACCGGATTAAATTAAGACAAAGAAAAACCCACAGGAAGCAAGCCTCCATGGGAAACAGCAGCCTCGGTTTTATTAAAGGTGTTAAATCGCTACAAAAACACTAGAAAACACTTGTGTAACAACATGTATTCCAGAAAACACGTGACATGTACACGTGTGTTTAATAATCTGATGAAGATTAAGCCCTCAGGAAGCATAGCCCGCATGGGATAATAGTAGCCTCAGTTTTATTGAAGCCGTTCATCAGTGGTTATGAAAATGCCACACCACTGACGTCCCCTATCGCATGAGCGGAATTCTATTTTCAAATGTTAACAACATACAATCCATGATCCCTGAGGACCAGACAATTACGTATAACTACACACGTACGACAGGCGGAGATAAAGTGGTAAGGTATTAGGGGTAGTTTATAAACATTATTAATAATATAAATTGAAGAGATGTTCAACGAAAAAAATGTTTTAAACAATGTAGACAAAAACAATTGGTCTTTTGATCCAATTATTATGTGATAGTTTTATTCGTTCGTTAAGGGACCTACTTTACGGTAAATTATGATCAAACGGCACAATCATATCAACTGTCATTTAAAAGAAATTTTAAAGTGTTTTCCAATAACGTTTGTCTCCGATTTAAAATTTTGTCTCGCGCAAAATAAATTGTAATTATTAACAACCCCCTACCTAATTTCTTTTTTTAACAAATCATTAATCGTGGCCAAATGTCATATTTTAATGATTTAAGTTGTTAGATAAAAGGTTGCTATATTCCAATTACAATAGGCTTTGTGAAAAGTGTCTCTGTATGTGCTCTGTTTTGATAACTCACATAAAAGCAATTACGTTGTTTTATATTATAATTGAATCACTAATTTGTTGACAGATTTGATGACAATACCACAGCGTGAGTGACTATTGTTTCTGTAACCGTGTTAATGTGGCCTAGCTTTTAACTGACATAGTTGTTAACTGATACTCTGACAAATAATTGCGTTAGACCGTTTGCCAGTTCTAACAAATTGTTGGTGTAAATAATTCAGATTTCTGATCAATATGTAAGACAATAGTTGTTGTTGAAATAAATGATTTAATTTGTTAGAAATAAATATGAACATTTATTACATTCAATCAGTCTTGCGTTAAATCAATTAAACGACCCTTACTGAATACATACGAGGGCTGTTCAATAAATAATGAGACTGTGCGTTTTGTTTCGCTTCAAATTGGAATAAAACTCAATATTATTGTAAAATATAACTTATTTCCTACTTACCAATATTCAATTACCATAGTAACGCACTATCTTCTCCGTTTAATTTCTTGTGAAAATGCCATTTTTAATGACATACATGTATATTGTGATGCCATTATAAATTATTCAGAATAAAACTTACTAAACATATAAAGCATGCATTCCCAATGTTTGTTGCAAATATTAAGAAACTTGAACACGTGGTTATTGAAATGTGACCTTTAAAAGAGATATGTACAGATAACAGAATCGTCGACGTTCAAATGCATATTGACATGGCCATGTTGCCATGGGTGCCATTTCATAACCGTTTGTTGCAACTGTTTCATTTTTGGAGGTTTACTACAAAAATGACTGATATTTATGATTGTAATACACGTGTCTTCGTATGTTGTAAATCGTAAAAAGTTATGAGCACAGTCGTATTATATATTGATTCTACATCCCTCGTATAAGCAATAATCTGATCATAAACAGTAGAATGTCACATTTGAATGGATGCATTGTAAATAAAATTGACAACTCTTAACTAATTTGAAACCATACATTTTATTATTATATACATGTATGTTTAACACTATATTAAGATTGTCTTCATTGTGTTAAAAGTGTCATATTGTTAGAAACATGATTTGTATTCGTACCCTGTACGCGTTTTCCCAAAGAGCAAGAATAAAAACTTTTGCGAACACATAATAAACCAAATGCGTTATTCTACACACATAATGCTATATAAAGCTATAATAGGCTTATCAGGTCATCAGGGATCATGGAGTGTACATGTATGTTGTTTACATTTGAAAATGGAGTATCGCTCATGCGCTAGGGGGCGTCGGAGGTGTGGCATCATTTATTACTACTGATGGACAGCTTCAATAAAACCGAGGCTGCTGTTTTCTTGTGCAGGCTATGCTTCCTGGGGGCTTTCCCTTTCATCAGTTTATTATGACATTTTACTCATTATGAACTAACATACAAATCTATTACAAAATAATATACAATAGTAAACAACAACTATACAACTATGATTTGGAATACAATACATCAATTATAAACATGTTATATATTTTTGTACAGTCAATATATTTTATTTGAACTTTATTTTCATTTTGTTTGAATGTTATACTTCTCCATTTAAGCGACAATGTGTACAGGCCGACGTGTCTTTTTTAGTGTGAATCAGATTTTAACTGTAAAAGCATACTAATGTTGTTTGCAATACACTTACAAATAACACAATACATTTATAATAAACCAGTTCTGATAATAACAATAGACCAAAAATCAGTAATAGTTTGTAAATATTTGTTTAACAATTCAAATGCCTCCAATTAACAACGAACATAATTGAAGCATTAAAGGGGAAACAACTGATATATTGATGTTTATATTGTCATTTTCTATCAATGTAGTAGTATTAGTAATATTAGAGTGTGAAATTTAAAAACTTAAATTTAGTACGAAGCAACTGCAAGCGAAAAGTCATTGTTCAAATTTCTTATTAAGTCTCATAATCAAAAAGAAAATACCTGGTTTCGATATCATGTAAGCGTAATCAATCTTAATTTTGTAAGCAGAGCAGTAACACAATGAAATCCTAACAGTGATGACATAGTAAATACGCATTTTATTTGTAATATATGTAGTGCACCTATTCCTATATAGTTAACACCATTCAGACCCTAACAATATCAACATTTGTCCCTTTAATGAGAACAGTTAAAATACGAGTGTTCCCTAATCTCACTGGGCAACGCTTGCCATACACACTACAGAGTTGATGACAGATGCTGCAGTAAAGAACGTAAACGCCAGCCAGTCTAACATATGGCTAACATTCTTCCACGTGACAGGTGTTGGTGGCGTTCCTGGGGAACGAGATCGTTTCGAGACTTCTGGATGT
>Ga0224511_10000659_pt1 | contig 17622 bp, 12 predicted proteins | sample SF_May12_sed_USG_2_FD_169988 | JGI IMG/M metagenome (GOLD analysis project Ga0224511, IMG submission 169988) | Sediment microbial communities from San Francisco Bay, California, United States - SF_May12_sed_USGS_8_1 | ecosystem: Environmental > Aquatic > Marine > Sediment | place: USA...
AGCTCAGCAAGCTATTTCTACATGGTCAACTTTAGAACTACAATACACAATGATCGGTGCGTTTATTGTGGTGCACTAAAATCACTTGATCACCAAAGAGTAGAGAGAGAAACAAACTGTTTGCAACAGCACTCATTCAAGTAGGACTCAGGCTCATGATATTGCTAGTACTAGTCTAACTCCAACTACTTCTATTACTTGTATTGGCTAGTACCGTTATCGTCAGTATCAGAAGCTAAAATCGAAGGCAGTAAAGAATCAGACAGCACCTCAGTAACTTGTAACTGTAAGTCAGTACCGTAAGTGCCAGCTTAACTACGAGTACGAGTACGATAAGTTATCCGTGTTATTAACTAACTTGTACATCACTACATGTGTCTCTACCAGTGAGTTAAACATACCGAGTCGATGATGATTGATTAGTTACTAAGTCCCTACTAAGTGAGTCACTCACCCGTCACCGACTGTGAGACTGGGTAACTCGGTCACTCAGCGGCATAACACTAACAGGATATTTCATGGTACGATAAAAGTTCATGTGGGCGATACTGTCGGTGATACAGCACAAATGAATATACTCACTAGTTAACGGGCTATTTACCATCTGATCAACCTTGCGTCGCTGGCGAAGACATACCCGACCAGCAATACTGTCCACCTGAAGTCTACACAATACAGTAACCGCGATATGCACTTTTCATTGCCCTCTTCGCATCCGCTAGGGTAATATGGAAAAGTAAACGAAGCGGCTACGTTCCTATACGAATGAGGTCTTTGATCGGAATCGAGGTTAACTTCCTGTTTAGGATTTCCCATTTTTCTAAATTTCAGGAACTAGAAGATAGAGAAAACTCCTGCTGTACTTTTATATCTCCAAAACTCGACAAGCCAAATACTGTCTCTTAAAGACGAACTGGCACCACATTCCTCATCCACCTAATGATCTACGCTGTAAGTACAGACCCTATGCCATCCACTCACATTCACTCACCAATGAAGTTCGGCTGAGTATGTCATCTGACTATCTCAGTCAGTTACTCAGTATCTGGCTCTGACTCTGACTCTGAGTGTTTCTGAACAGTTCTGCCAATGACTCAATCTGTGTTTTGTTCGGTGCGCTGCTTTGTCAGTGGTATTGTCGTGTTGAATACTAGCACCCTAACGCATAGTCGATGTTTAATTTTGTCTGGTATTGTACTAAGACCAACCACAATGGACTAACTAAGCTACATAATAACATATATCATATATATATGCCAGCTGAGCTAGATAAAGGAGGCGAATCTAGCTAGTAGCTGCAATTACACAACACAACAGTCAACACATTTAATGATTTATTTATTAAAACCAATAATAGGTCCAGCGTGAAATGAACCTTGCTTAGTTACTTCACTATATTATATATAGCACAAAAATCAGACAGGATTGAACCATGAGGTTGGATTTTGGTAGACTGTAGCCGTAGAGGTAATTCTGGTGATGATTGGCTCTGTGACTGAAAAACTGACCTGACTCACTCATCAATTCATTGGCATGATTAATTAGCTATGACTGTGTGTCATGCCCAGACTAAAAACAAAGTCTGTGCCATCCTCACACTTTTCTAACTTAAGTTATTGTGAACATTAGGTGGTATATTCCAATTGTCAATACACAGGTCCCTCATCTCATCTTGCCTTTGTATTTATTGCCCTGTTCAGTGCAACAGTAAGTGTGCCTTGGAAGTAGTGCTCAGAGATTAGGGTTCATGAATTTATGCATTGGTTCAATATCGTATAAAAACACCGAAAAAGAGATATCTATCTGATAAACCTTGACCGAACACTGCCAGAGTGTCAATACCCTCGGGTCTTTAGCGACGATGCCCGTTGAAAGTTGCAGCTTGACTAGTAAATTTCCTGGTGAAGCTCCTGTGCATTTGCTAGTGATGTACCGGTTTGCAACCCCCCGCCCAATGAGGATACCCCATGAGAGAGTCTGGCCCTCCAACAATGATTCTGGCGTGCGTAATTTTAATGCTGTGTGTAGGAAGTTAATAGCATGATCATTACCACATTGCTGCCGGTCAACACTGGCAGCCCTCCTATTCTCCAACCTCCACATCATTAACAAATCCCGGTAGACGGTATGTCATGCATTCCTCTACTGATGTACAGGTTGATGGCGTTAATTTGAGCTGGAATATTCAGACGTCTCTGTGGCTGCAGATGGTCTCACCCCCTGAGGGGTTTTGTAGCGATTAGTCGGACTTCATCGCAGAGACCCTAACTGACAGACTGGGAGACAGATAAAGCACTTAGGTGAGTATAGATGATACGAATCTTTATTTGATCTGCGCTCATCCGTACAATGAGATATGAAATCATAGTAATGAAGTTGATTAGATTGTAAGTTAACTCCCCACACAGATAGCTGGGCGTTAATAGACCTGTAGTCAGAGTAGTATTGTCCTCGCAGTTCCACTCTCCCAGTAGCTTCATTTAGCCACTATGGTAGAAATTAGGAAGTATTCCAAGGTGCGCCCTGAATTGGGCATATGTTGGTCACCTGATACACTGATCATCTAATCAGGCTTCAATTTATAAATTATAGTTCAGCTTAATCACAGAAACAAAGAGAGACGTCATTGTTTATGATGTTTTACTGCGTATCTTCATGAGTTTTAAATGCCAGTATTGGTAACAGATATACATTGGAAATAACTAACTAACACAGAAAGGCTGTCATTTGTCAAGAAACGTAAAACCGGAAATAACGGTGCGAGAAATCCGTTTAATCCGCCATGATGTTGTGGAACTGGAGGCTTCCCTAGGAGAGCATAACTCTGAAGCCCCAGATACCACTTTTAGGAACTCTGTAATGGCATAACACCGCTTTCTGTCAGGCTAATCTCTCACTCTGTTAATGGCTTCAGTACTAGAAACATATTTACGTTGGGGTCCGATGACTAGATGTTTAAACATCGTGTTAGGTCAAAGTTGGTTAGTCAATATCATAGGGTCAATGGACAAGTGTCTAAAAAAAACTCGGCCCTGAGGAAGTAATCATGTTTGCGCAGCAGATCTATTGCTTTACTCTGGGTGGCAAGAAGCTGCTGTAGTTAATCCGATCCTAGATCCGTTCGCGACCGGCAGTAGGGCCGAGTGTGTGGTTTGCTCTTTACATGATGCTGAAATGCTACCCACAACCTTTTGCATCGCCTTGGTCAGACGAAACTGCAAAGTGTAAGTTCTCTTTTTCACTAAGTAATTTATAGGTTTGCAAGGTTAGTAGTTCTAGGCACTTCTATAAAGCCTTTATTTATTGCGTTTGTGAATGTTAGTAATGAGATGTTGCAGGTTGCTTCTGAGTGAAACTAGATGTCTTACAGCTCACATGCCAGCAATTCCATAGCTCGCGTGTGTGCATCATAGGAAATGTTCTGGCGACATTGATCTAGCAGCGAGTGTCATAGATTAACATTTTGGGGCCATTTCATTAGGCCAGTGTGTTGTGGGGGAATGTTTATTCGGTTGGCGCATTGCTTGCATGGGATACGATGATTATTGTTGTGTAAAATGTAGGCCCGACTAATTAGTAATTACTATCTTGACCTATTGCCTCAATCTCAAGGCAAAAGTCGGCATAGGTAGAATAGCGGTAAAACGTTAAGTGAGTTAGTGAGAACCTAGCAACCAGCACTGACTGACGGGCTAATGGCTGGCTGTTGACTTCTCTCGCTGAGTCACGGCTGTCGGGCGGAAGCAGCAGTAATGGAGACTCGAGTGCTGACGGCGCAGATTACTAAACTGTCTCGGTTTGTTCCTGCAGATCGCCGCCGACGAAGGAAAAGATTGGCTGACTCGTGGCCAGATTCACCGCCATCTCCTTATGGAGTGGCATCGCCATTGAACGACCTTGACAATAATAAGGAAGTCCTAGGACAATATATTCATCGCATCTACTGCCGCGAGTGTAGGGAACAGGAAAGAATGGCTTCGGGCAGCTCGGATAAGCCTAACAGCCCGCCCCAGTACCAGATGGACCAACTATCTCTCGCATCAACCATGGATGCCAACCGCGAGTGTAAGTTCCACCCTTCTTCCTAACTTGAAAGTTATGTTTTATTACCTCCTTTAGAGCTGATTTCAAATCGGTTATCAAGGATTCCGTTAGACTTGAAAGTGGTCAAAGCTTGAGGCCGACTTTTGCACCACAAATGCGCAATCTTCGTTCTGTTGAACCAACACACACAATCGTAACTAATCAAGTTGAATCGCTTCCTGGTACTGAAATTCTTGTTATCCTTGTAGCTTTGTTTCTTCTAATTGGGGTGTTTGTACAGTTTATTGTCAAAATTTTTAATACACTTTTGGCATCACAACATCTATGTGTGACCCACAACACATGCTTGAGACAGCAATGAATAAATCAAAACAAAGGTCAGCTGATCCGCGCTGCAGTATTTTCTCTCATTCATTGCTTTCTGGCCGTTGGCTGACACAAAGCAAATCAGACCTACTAATGATGACTGAGAAATAATTAGGAATCCTAGGCCAATTAATTTCCAAATAGTTTAAAGATTATTCACTGTATCACAATATAATCGTTCTCTGTACTTCTTCAGCTCTGAAGCGGAAGCTGATGTTACGACGGTCCATGAATGAGCTGGTGGACCAGGGTATCTTACCATGTGAGTAAAACAGAGGTCGTAGCGGCTCGGTCCCACTCTGGCTATCAGATTGATGTCATAATGTTCTGTCCGTTGTAGTGGAGATTGTTAGCAACGATCCTCTCGCACCTCAATTACCGGGTTACTCCACAGGATGCAAGATTTCTGTTTAGCCAAATCACTAATGGACGGTGATGACTTCATCCGTTGTGGAACTGGAAGTGCTCCGCTGCGGCTTATCGTTGAACGCTTATTTCAATTGTCAAATCGCTGTCCATTGACTGCCTTCTGACTTCTCACTGAAATGTAAAGGAACACAAAATCATTTTGTTTTTCTTTGAATTGTAGCTCTGAATGCACCCGCTGCATATGCTGAACAGATGTTGCATTTGCAGAGAGCCCAAGTAAGTTTGCCTTAGCTAAAATGGCCCCTCTCATTTCGTAATGGACTTGGTTCGCCGGCGATTCCTCGCGCACCATGATGACCTTCATCGGTGCATGCCGGCCGGTGCCTACACACTATCTCCTGTACTTACACAATATACGGCTATTAACGAAATGCCTACTAATCTATGATATACCATTGGGTAACGAGCGCGAAACAGCCACCAGATGTATATCGCAATACAGTAGGTGTGTTAGGTATTATAAACTTAGAATTGTTGCAAAACTCATACCACTGAATACAACTCTTGCTTGCCGATTAGTGGCTCTTGTGCCTGGTGATTGAGCCAGACCTTCTCAGGATTGTCTTTCATTTCCCCACGCACTGTTTATAGTGTGTTGATGACTGACTTTTTGAACCGTAATGGGAATCCAACAGGTTTTACCCTTAGTCTACGAATGATTTGATTTTCTCTGTGATTTTTCAGACGACAGACTTGTTGAATAAGAAGATACAGATGAGACCGGATAGGCAGTTCCTCGTACAGCATCATATACTCGATGGTCAGTAGATACATTGATTTGCTCAAATGCTGCTTGAGCGATGTTTCATCTGGCTTTTCAAGCTGAGATCTGGTAACTACTCAGCCCGTAGTTATGTCACCAACAAGTCAGGGAATCTGTAGCTACATGATCCCTTCCAGTCACCCAATTATGCGTGATTCCCTGAATCAGATCGCGTGCTTTGTGCCCCAATGTATTTACTCTTGTGCACATTAATGAGCGAAGCGCCCGGTATACTGACAGTTATGTGTATTTGCGCAGTTGTATTTTACATAAAAGCTTACAAGCAGACTGCCTTTTTGCTGCCAATCAAGCCCTGAGCTGGAATCTTTCAATGATACGAGCTTTGGCAAACACGATCATCTGTAATCCGAGCTACGGAACCGGTGAATAGATTGCCTACTATAATGCCGGCTAGTCTGAGAGATGTGCCTACTGATACCGCGCACCCTACCATCGTAAAGTATCCTGTTAAGCTCCCCAAGTATTAATTACGCGGCTTATTAAAATAATCCCTCTCCCAAACCTGTTTACCGTATCTTTTGCCCGTCTGTGTAACAATCTTTACAAGGCCAGATGGTTTATTTTTGTAGATTCGCATGTGGATCCTTCCCTCGTCAGCCGGCAGCGGCAGCTTAAGAAGGCACGACTGACGGACGAACTCAATGAAAAGATCGCTCACAGGCCGGGACCTCTGGAGCTTGTAGAGCAGCACATTCTGGAAGCAGACGATCCCATCAAAAATGCCATCCAGGGTAAGTCACTCTTGTTAGTGATCCTGGGGGTTATATCAGCGAGGGGAATTTGGGTGGGCGGCGTGTCCTTGACTTGGTAATACCGTGTTTTGGACCTCTCTATACACACAGTCGCTATTGACAATGATCTCCGAGGCACACTAGACTTAGCATAAATAATCAAATAGTATTGCTATGCATGACCATTACAGTTCTCCGATTGTGCATTGACCTATACCCGCAAGTGGCTCTCGGTTGGCTACGGTATTTGCCAAATGGCAACACACGCATTACCGAGCCGATTTTCCGTAGATGGAGAAACCGTTTTATAAATACCATCGTAGTTCCTGTTGTTTTCTGATGTCTGGCATTTTCAGCAGTGCACTCCATCCTATGCGTTAATGATTGATGTTCACCAGTGCATGTGTATGTCTTTCCAGTGATTGGGCTTGTTATTCAATACCCATTTGCCGATTGTAGAGGGAAAGATTGAATACCCCAAGACTGAGGAGGGAGTTGGCACGCACATACCCAAGTTGCCATACGTTATTGAAAGTCCAAAATCCGCCTCATCTTCACCGGAGCCTCTTGATTGTGACAATGAAAGTAACTCGAGCAGCACCGGCTCGACTGGATTTAACGTGGCGCGTATACCGAGCCCACCAGACATTGCTCCTTTACTCAATAATAACATTCACCACATTACCATTGGTGGCAAAACGATACCTGTAACGAGCCAGCAGGCTCCGGCTATGCAGAATACAATGCAGACAGTGACTGTAAGTCAGCAGCTAGCTTCCACTAACATACTAACGTCTCAGCCCGCCCAACGAACGAGCAGCTTCGGCGCCTTGCTCACGCGCCCTGCCTATCGTAACAAGAAACAACAGAACAGGAACAAGACTCAGACGAACAAGCAGCGGGTCATCAAATTCCATGAATACAAAGGGCCTAATACAGCTCCTAATAATTCCAGCAAGAACTCTTATTCCGCATCTGGCAGCTCGTTTGTCACTACCAACAGTCCAGTTCCGAAGCTGGACGGGCTGACACCATACCAGGTTAGTGTGCAGCAGCAGCAGCTATACCTGCAGTGTCAGTTGGAGGTACAGAATCCGCGCAGTCACCCGGCTGTCTTTGTGCCAATACCGGCCGGATCTGAATCGGAGATTCGATCGCCCCCATTGGCCATGCCCATGAAGAGTCCACCATCAGTGATGGGAAATATGAAGTCGCCTCCACCTAGCCATACGCCGCTGTCCACCACCAGATCTGTCACTAACCTAGAGGACATGAAGGTTACCACTTTGAGAACGGAGCTAAAAAACAGAAGTCTACCTATCTCGGGATCAAAGCCTCAACTCATTGAAAGACTGAGAAACTACTTGACCTCTAACGCAAATGACACCGGTAAGTATTGAGCTCGAGGCATTCGATTTATATATGTAACTAACAGATACTGTGTGGCTGTAGGCCTACTACATGCACACTAGCTCTGGGGCTAATTTTCCTGACACGCTATTAATCTCGCGAAGCTGTTCCATCCTGTATACACAGTCTTGTTCCATGTATCTCATTAACTAGCCATTGTAGAGAGGTCAGAATCATCTGCCAACAATGAGTAATACCTCAGCAGGCCAGTTTCTAATTGATTTATAGATGGCAGCATATTATACAGTTGGGTGTTATTATTATAGAGGGGCTAGTGAGAAAAAGCGGGTCTATGCCCCTTTCAGACTAATGGCTTTCCTTGATTAGTAAATTTGTCTACTGTTGAACCTCTATAGCCCAAAACTAATCACGTCAAGAGATCTTAGTGCCGTTGCGAATGAGTTTTGAGAATGTTAATGTTGTGTTAACTTCAGCTTTTTCATTGCAGGGAACTTTGCATCGTTACGATCTGAAGTCGGATTCTATTCCAACATGCCAAGTGTACAGAGCCAAAGTAGTGACGACACCTCGCTGACGACTCCTCACAGTGTGATTTCCAGGACCACTAGTCCACCTCAGTCTCCTCTGGATGAGAGTATGCGGTCGCCGCCACCTAGTGTCGCTTCCATCCTGTCACCGCCACCCTCAGTCTATAAAAACATGGAGACTGAGGATAATGGGTAAGCTTCAATTGACCTGCAATCGATCGCGAAACATATAGTTCAAATGCTTGTACAGGTCATACGCGTTTCTAGACAGTTTATTTAGTTCTTTACAAGGTATGAACATTTCTAATCGCGTTCCTGTTAAGCAACCTTTAGGGGCGCAAAAGCAGATTGCTAGCTGCACCTGTTTTATTCCACCAGCTTGTGTCTGGGGATCATCGTTCTGACTATCCGGATATCTGGGTAGTAGTCGCTCTTTCTATTTATATACTGAATCGATTTTAGCACGGCGAATTATTAGGTGCATTCGCGTGCTTGGGATTTTCGTGACCGAAATGGATTTCGGTCGCGAAATCTGCTGAATCGTGCAAGAGCGCGACCGAAAAGCGCGATCCAAATAAGCATCTTACACTTTCGGTCGCGATCTGCGAACAGAATTCCGCGACCGAAAGTAGGCGTTAGCCTAGTAGTTTAGGCGAATGTCAAGGTTACCGCAAAGAGGCTTGATTACTACGTTGAGAACGAATCGCGAACGATCATTCGGCTCCAACCGATGAGTTAAAGTTAGGGGAGGACAACTCTGATTCGATCAAAGTCCATCCTGAACTCAACAGCGTTTCCTCATCGCGGCCGAGTGTTCGCGTACTCGCGACCGAAACTTAACCCAAAATTTCGGTTGTGAGCAAACGAATGCACCTAACCTCCAATGTACATTTGCTATTTGAAGTTATACAAACGCGGCCGTTGAAATTAATGTTCATTTATATAATCATTTGGGCTCTAGAATATCATGGTGAAGCAAAAACGTTACACCAATTTGCTTGTGTTCTTGTAGTCAACAGGCTCGTCAGACCCAGGCCACTGTGGATATAGTGAGGGAGCAGCAAAGAACAATTGAGGAGCTTCAGGTATTGCCTTGTTTACCCAATCACTCAACCAGCAATTCTGTATTAATCACCGGGAATGTTAATTATACCGGTAACCCTCTTCGCCAGCCTCATATACCATGGTTAATCTCCCTTGTGTATTTTAGTCTTCTCAGATCCGGCTTCTCTAATAGCTTCTATATATACTCCACAATATTATTCTCTGCACGGAGATGTTGTGTTTTCTCCATAGTTACGAAGAGTTTGTTGGAGCTTAGATATTAAGGCTGTCTCTTTCTGTCACCACCATTGACTCGTCTGGGGTTTGAACCCATGACTCACTGTATGCAAGTCGTGTGTTCTAACCACTAAGCCGCGGCTTCTCTAATGTTTGGTGTATGGAGTTTGACTCTATTTATTCATTTGCAGCGAGCATTGATGCAGTCACAGCAACAGCTACAGCTGGTGCAGCAGCCATTCGTTCTGCAATCTCCACCAGCACAGTCCGCCCCGGCACAGCCCGTCCCAGAACCTGAGCGGCCTGATCATTTAAACCAGCAGACGCCAGTGGACATTACCGATAAGCAGGTCTACCTGGCCACACCTGATGGCAAAATGACTGCGTTCAAGGTGGTACTCCACACAGGAAATGGCATTGTGCAACAAATGATTCCAGCCACAAAATCAGATAGTCAGCCACAGTGAGTTAACAATGCCCTTCGCCAATACTGTCAACCTCAATTAGTCAATGCACATCGGTGATGTAACGCACTCGTATTCGTGTCCCAGTGCAACAATTCATGCTGATTCGGGATACCCCTTCCCTCCTAAGTATGCGCAGCCGATCAGATCTTAATTTGCAGTGTCATGTTAAATGAACAATATCCTCTCAGCAACCTACTCACCGAGTTTATTTTTTCCAATGCCCATGCAATTCCCATCTTTTTTTATAGGCTGTCCCCTGTGATTCTGAACGTGTCCGAGAGTCAAGAAACTTCACCATCGATTCCACTGTACAGTAATACGCCTGATCATAGTCCTGTCGCTGGTGTGGTAAGTGCTCTGCTCATATCAACGTTCCACCGCTTTAGATAGACAGAGATTATTTAGGATGTAGTCAGATGGACATACATCCAATGTCCAGGAGCCACTCGCTAAACAGATGGAATGCTACCCTTCAAATATACCAAAATACTGACAATCTTCAGTCACTGGCACAGTTTATTGTTCATTGATGTCCAAGTCAAACTGTAGAATGGGTGTCTCTTCTTCATAGGCTCCTGTTGAAACTGATGACCAAGACAGCATAGACGTGGACGATGTTCTGGAAGTCCTCATTAGAACAGGAGGTAAAAAATACAACACTCCGGTCATTACCCTTCAAAGTAACATCGCCATATGTAGCTAATGTATCAATTCCTGCAATTCATTGCCCAATACATTCATGGCCCAAGCTTGTCTTGATACTCAGCCATCACATTGTTGTGATCATTATAGGAACAAAAGACATTGTCCGAAGTTTTTGTGGTACAATTAAATAGGTAATATCTGTCTGGCCTTTAAAAAACCGATGCAACAAATCCATGAGAGGTAACTAACTCCTGAGTTATTTCGAGTCGAGTTATTAGTACAGACCAACTTTCTGCAAAGTTCATTGTTCATTTCAAATCATTGCGCAGACTGACCGAATTGACAAATTTATCATCAACCGGGTGGTAAGCAGCAGGGTTGGAAATATCAAATACAATTCGGACAAGACCCGTTACCGTGACTCGTTCCGTTTTGTGGAATGGAAATGGTAACAATTAACTCATGAAGATTCAGTATCGAAATCAGTATCAATTACAATCAAAACACGTTCAATACTCTCATTATCTCAATAACCGGCTCACCTACATTCAATGGTTATGAAGTTTGTTAATACCCAACTAAAACAGCTGGGTACTAGTATTAGTTAGTAGCTAAGTATGGTACTAGTAGTCGGTATGAACGTTGGTTTGTTTTCTTTAGTTGGTAAGTCTGGCGTGTTCATGCCACATCCCCTGCAGGTGTATTTTGTATCAGGAACTAATTCGTTTCTTTTTCTGAGAGTATCAGGTATTTGTAACTGATACACAGAGAACCAGTGTATCAATACATTGAATTATTTGATACAAAAAAAGGAGCTTTTCCAACCCTGGTGAGCAGCAGTGGAAGATTTTATGTCCTTGTTAATCTGATGTCTGTAGTCATTCATATGAAAAAGGATGGCACACAGGTTCATCCAATACTCGTTGGTACACCCCTAATTTGTTACAGAAATGGATCCTCAAGTTATGATGTCACCTCCGCCAATCAGGAACTCATTAACAATGACTGAAGAAGCTCTGTCAGCATTCCCCAATCAAATCAACGGGAATCCTGGAGATGATTCGGTAGCTCGGGCTGACCTTCACCTTCACCAACCATTGTCTCCTCTGGTAAATATGGACTGGATGGACTCGGATCCTTCTCAGTCTACTTACCTGGACAATATACCAGACAGTCAACAAGACATGGAACAATCTAATCTTGACTGGCTGTCTAATGTTATGCAGCTGCAAGAACAGCAAAACAACCTCTGCGATGACTCCACGCTCACCCTCAATGCTCACTTCTCGGGTGACCCCGTACTGACACCGAAACCCCAGGATGTCCTCAAAATATTTGACATGGAGGAATCTGATTTTAAAACACCGGAGCACGGAAGTGGTATAAATTGGGATACACTTATGGGCCAAGCATCAACTAACCATCTGTAAATAACAAGGTTTCCTAGAGCTGAAACTGCCAGCGCTTTCAGCTGCTTTTCCCAGTACTAATGTTATAATGTTCGAACCATTAGGTGCAGTTTGCAGTGCTATTTTCTATGCTGAAACATTATTTTTTTCAAAAACCTGAAGTTTGTATATAATACCGAAATTCCAATTCATTTTTTGCATCTGCTTCATGTAGTGATGATTGGCAGCCATGAATCGGCTATCTACTTCATGGTTTAGGCCAGAATCATTCCTTATAAAAAACAGCCATCAAATGGCAAATTTCTTGTTACATTTTGTGCATGCTTGCTGCCTCGGGCACAAGTGATGCTAATTATGGGTCCAGCAGAAGGACAATAAATTCCTTTGGCGACTTTTCCTTCTGAATTTTCCTTTTCGTCTAAAGCAGACAGCATCACTAGTGATCACATTGTATATTTTGTAATAGCTTACAAATTACAATTGTAAAACATTGTTCTCCTATCTTTCTAAAGGTTCTTTGATCGATTCGACCGTATAGACCCAAACCTTGTCAATACCCGTACCTTCAACTAATAAGGGCTGCCAGTTAGGAAATGGAAAGCGACAAGCGACCACAATAGCATTTGGTACAAGCTCATTACCCATTTTTACCTCTAACTGTTCCATGAGACTCTCAACTCCAAACACTATAATGTTATCATAGCGACTTAAGTCCGTTCTCATGATATCACCCTTAAAAAATCTCGCCTCGGACCTGGGACTTTTTTCCCTAAATGCTTTCATCTTTGACCACCAGACTAACCATCTGTTTAGTTCTACACCATCTATTCGCGAGAAACTGTTCCTTTCCGATCTGTGCCGGTTATATTTAGCAAGCTCCAACACTATTCGTCCGTCCCCACTACCCAAGTCTATACAGTTACCTGACCGGCCTTTTAATACCCTGATAATATTACGTATTTGCTGATTGGTTGCTGGAATAAAGGGAAGACAAATCTTGCGGAATCCAGGCATAACGAATGGCAGCAGCAGTCCATACATTGTCAGCGCTGATCCCACACTGATTCCAAGTACCCATTTTCCTTTTGCTGTTAGCACTGGAGGCTTTGAGTCTTTCCCTTGTGCTTGAATCTCTTGGCAGAACTGGCAAGGTCTCTCTTCTGTCGAATTGGCCACCGCCGCGGATACGTGCCAGCTGTGATGCCTGTCGGAGACTGATGACAATACGCTCCCCATTTATTAAACTGCTTATCCGTACTGTAAATATAAAAACATATGGCCTGATCATTTTTCTTAGCTCATTATTATGTAGCCCCTGCAAACTAGCCCTGCAAACCTACGGTAGAAGAGCCTGCAACAGACCAGCTTTCATGAGCATTAAAAATAGGGTATACAAAATGTAGCTGAATCCAGTCCAGCTATAACTGCAATTCGCTTTGTATGCACTGCAGGACCCTCCTTCAGGAAAAATCTCAGGTAATAAAATCTTCACATGATGTGGCACTAGTAGAATGAATTATGGTCGCAATGGATGATCCAGTGGGGTTTATGTCGCTGGGTGATCAAATCAATGCATACATTTCAACAAATATAGAGTAATACTAATACACTATACAGGTGGTCATGCAGCTATATTTAGTTTACCAGCATTAGGCATGATGCTGATAAAAATAAATTACACCTGACGTAGGTAGGACTCTGACACTGACTTGCTCAGCCAACCTGTGGATTATTGACGGGGTGACAAAATACAAATCTATGACTGTGAGCACTTCGACTCAGTCACTCACTTCACTCTGTCACTAGTACTAGTGTAGTTACTAACAAGTTAACTTAGCAGGTATGTACTAACTAAATAACCTAGTAAATCACCGTAAATGGAAACTATTAATTATCGTATTATGAACTTATCGGTGCATTCAATGATTCATTCATTCACTATTCAGCATTCCAACAACTATTTACTATATATAATATTAGTATATACATTATTATATACTATATAGTATACCGCCAAACAACCATTAGAATATTTCATCTTCGGGTATCTATTGAATTGACTATTCTGACTCTGAATGCTGACTGCTGAATAGACTGTAACTGTAAGAACTAACTTACGTTACTAAGTTAGTTATTTTTATAACTAACAGTAACGTAAGTCACTGACTAAGACAAGAGTAAGTGTAACTCTAAGTCTAACTCAACTCAACTGTAACTGTAACTGTAAGTGTAACTAACTACGATTACGAAGACTAACTCAACACACGCAACAACCATTCATGCCATTTTCAGTTTCAACATTTTATTTACTGCAGATTTATAGTTAGGAGATGGGACATTTTCGCTTTAAAAAATGAGTATATACCCTTGTGCTTTGCTGATATTGGATATCAGAGTACGGTGAGCTCCGAACATGCGGTGCAACAACTCGTTTCTACCATAATTATGGCTTTATATTAGCCATTTCCGGTTTCACAGGTGTTCCATCTTTTCTCGTTGTTCAGCTTTTCCTGTTTATGTCCGTGATCGGAGAGCTATCCTCCCTCTATAATAATTTGATCAGGACTATATAGTATCAGTGACATATGTCACTGATAGTATATACTATATTATACATGATGTATCGTTTGGTATTAGCAAACAATTAATTGAACTGGTTTACTTCAAGTACTTGAATGCAGCTTCTGACCAGTAAAAAACACACTTTGGTTCTCATCAGGTGAATTGTATCATAACTACTATATTTTCGTGAAATGCGGTCCCTATATATGTATGTACTTTGTTATCAGGTACTGGACAGTTTGTAGAGCTGTATATATAGAAATGCTCATATAAAATAATGAATACTATAAAGGAGGTGTATTAAAGGTTATATTTGAGTATAATCTAAAAAGAATTTTTCTCGGAAATCTGTGTACCAGATACGGATCTGCAAGTCAAACGAGTCAATTATAATTATGTTATAGCTAGTTGCTAGTCATAAAGCCGGGAAATTCGACTAGAGATGAAAGCAGATGTTTTGAAGTTTTGCCCGATTCGCCCGAGAGTCCAGCAAACCCAGTCAGTCCAAACCGCGAAGTCACGCATTATATTATAATTCTGCTCTTCTGATCATTTTGTAATGATTTTGGAGAGTGCCCGTCAGCGAGTCTAGGCTCCAGCATATGTTGTTCCTTGTTTCCATACTGCCTTTTCTCATGATTTCTAGCGCGCAGCACTCCCTTCGTAGAACCATTATAATCTGATTACTAATGATAGGTCACAAACATATAAATATATAGTAATGCTATCTGGCTGTGACTAGGTAGGTACATCATAACAACACTTCCATTAGTGAGCGCTGTGGAGAAAAAGCAGCATGAGCTGGAGAATTCTTCTTGTGTTCGCTCTGGCAGGTAAGTAGTGATAGTTCACCTGTCTACGTCAAGTTACCTAACAGAATACCATGCTTGTGCGCTTGTTTCATCATTACGTAATTCACTGTGACTTCCAGCTTCTTACCACTTCAGCGGTACTACCATGGATGGATGGAGCCATGGTTCAGCCAGATGGAGAATGCACTGAAGGGATTCATAACTGCTTTGCATCACCATGTCTTGGTGTTACCTGCGCTGCTGATCCCAGCGCTGAATGCAAAGAAAATTACTGTGGAGGCTGTAACTACTATTTTGTAAATACTGCTGGAGAAGCTGTTGATTGTGAGTTAAACATTGAACTTTAGCTTAAATAACTTGAAGGGTCCCCACACTAAATGGGTTTTACAATGTTGAGGCGTGCGTTATGCCTTTTTAGTTGTTGACATACATCGACTTTTTAAACAGGACTTTTTTCTATTGGCAGCCTTTGCATAGACTTTATCAGTTTGTCTCCAAACATCTTGTCTCTAACAGATTCCTTGTGTATCTTATAGCAACAACAACTTTCATACAAATTCATCATAAAATTCCATCAACAATTTATCATAATTGCTGATTTGTGTGGTTAATCGCTATGTTTTATCTTGCTTGGCAGCGAACAATCTCAATAGTATAAAGTCCTGACCTATGGATGAAACTGTCAAATTGAATTTCATTGTTTATTTGTGGAGTGAAAAGAAATATCAAGGATCTAAGCACTAGCAGCACCAGAAACACTGAACGGATTTTTTAAACAACAGATCTCTTCTTCACTGGAAATTGCATGTTGCTCACACTTAACAGGTCGTTATTTGACCAGTGACACATGTCACTGGTTCAACTGAGCGATTCGTCAAACGACAATCTATGCACACTGAATATTTGAGGGGACATTTACTTGAATATTTGATACGTATAGAGCAGCCATCGCATATCAGGAACAAGGAACAAGCTCGCTATGAAATCTCAAAGCATAATGGGTGTAACAAGACAACTACTAGATGAATATCTGATTCGACCAATTATAATCAACACCTTATAGACTCAGAAAATCTCCATTGGTTGCGTATCATTGCTACCGTTTAAGCCTGTTAAAAAAGTAATACAATGCATGACTGAAAGTGCTTTGAACTAACGAACCTAGTCTTTGCATAGATATTAGTATTAATATTTGGACGGTTTATATCTAGGCCAAATGATGCGGTCAGCCTGGGAAAATTGGTATTTATCAATTTGGCAATCATCGCCAAAAATTTGTTGCGTCAGTCTCTTGGACCAAATCTAATCTATGTATTCTTCTCACTCCTACACAGTTCGTGCTGTGTCTTTTAAATGTATTTGAGTCCGAGGAGAAAATCCTAATATGAGTGTTCGGACAGCAGAATGCATCCGCCACACCCTGAATTAGTCGCAATGCGCAGTCGCATTAAAAAAACCATAAGTGAACTCTTATGTTTAAAAAACCTCAATTAAGAGGAATACTTGGATTAGAAAAAACAGTGCCTGCACCCTGGAGTAGAAATTATACAGTAATATAGATGAATTAAGTTCCTTTTGAGCTACTATCAGTTCTATGGGTTTGTTTGGTTGACTCATCGATTTGAAGAGAACTTGGAGTTTGCATTACGGTCAATCACACAACCAATCTACTTGTATGCTATGCCACACATATACCATTTAAGCGAGTCGTGTCTTTGATTAGCATACACATATGGTTCAGAAATTAGAAAACTCCAGTTAAAGATGCAGCCAAGTGACCTTTCCAACGATAACCACATCCCAACGAACCAAATCACCTGGTTACAGAGCTGAAAACTGGAGTTGCCCATCCATGTTGTATCAACTTTTCCCGCATCACATTTGATGAATCGAAGTGATACTCATCTTTTTCCTTTTTTTCTGTTATTTTAGGTTAAGAGAGGAGAGTTATAACAACACAGGACCATCATACCTTTCCTATGAATACCCAGTATGGAATAATTGGTCTTCAGTATGATTGATGAGCACCTCATTTAAACTCAATACATATGCATATATAGCCCTAAATGTTTGCTTTTGTAACCTTTAATGTTCACTCAAAACTATTACCTCTACAATGACAGCCAACAATCAGATCATCAGCTTATAGTCATGGTTCAGGCGCTTTTTCCTCCAAGACAACACCCCCCCCCTC
>Ga0224511_10000660_pt1 | contig 17613 bp, 11 predicted proteins | sample SF_May12_sed_USG_2_FD_169988 | JGI IMG/M metagenome (GOLD analysis project Ga0224511, IMG submission 169988) | Sediment microbial communities from San Francisco Bay, California, United States - SF_May12_sed_USGS_8_1 | ecosystem: Environmental > Aquatic > Marine > Sediment | place: USA...
ATTATTATATTTAATACCTTATTGAAAGCAAAAAGGTGTGATATGCAAATTATATAGGCTAATGATTTGTAATAGTCATTATTTAATGAGAATCTGACGAGTTAAATCATAGTTTAAATAACATTACAAACTTGTAATATACATGGCTCATACCAAATGTTGATATTATTTACATGTAAATTGAAAGTCTAACCGAGGGGATTTTATATCGTGGGTACTTAAATTCGTGGATCGTCTTGCCCACGAATTCCACGTAATTAAATACCCCACGAAATAAAATGATTTCACAGTATGTTTTTTCTTATATGTCAGCAACGGGTAATGCTAGCATCTTGAAATTTTCAGTAAAGTAAGATGGGTAACTGTCAGTCTTTTTAATTTATAAAACTTGTTTATATCATGTTTATTTTATCTGTACCAGTGATATAACATAAAATAATCCTGATCAGCACCAATACCGTGTTTTAGCCGAAAATTTGTAAGTTGGAAGAGTGTAGTGTTAACTCTCCATGTGTGTGATACTTACTCTTGCATGCCTCGACAGAGGTAGCACCAGTGGAGTTGGTGTACTTGATGGTGTACGGGCAGTCAATGCACTGGAAGGCGCCACTTTCAGGCTGGTAGGTGCCCACGTCACAGAGGACACACTGACGGGTGGCTAGGATGTACTTCTTTCCAGCACTGCATGGACCTTCACATAGAAATACAGGGTGAGTATTTGAAAGCTGCGACAGAATAATGGACCACACTATTTGTTGTTCATGGTTTACATCATGACAAAGATTCCTCTAGGGAGGTCTTGATTTTTTCTGTGTGTTAATGTTTTATCTATTCCAATTCTTGTCAGATTGAAAATATTTTTTGAACATATAGTGAAATATTATGTAAATAAGATCAGTAAACCTACTCTTGGAGCAGTCGTTGCTGGAGATTGCGCCCCTGTTGGGGGTGAGGAGGCCATCAGGACAGACGGTGCAGTTCTCCTGGAGCTGGTTGTCCCGGAAGGTGCCCACCTCACACAGCGCGCACGCCCCACCCAGCAGGTACTGGCCCACAGGACACACACCTGCACAGACATGATAGGTACACACACCTGTATGATGGGACTGATTTTCATCCCCAATCATTAGCAAGGAACTAGTTCACTATACGTTTATAAGGAACTCAGGTTATAAGGAACAGATTTTGATGGTCCGATGAGTTCCTTATAAGTGGATTTGACTGTAATTATTAAAAAACAACACTTCTACCCTTACAAAGAAACAGGTTTTTACAACCTCAAACTTTTCTACAATCTGAATTCAAGTTTTTTTAAAAGACCAGTGATAAGTGAGTGTCGTACGCCTGCAGTCGTTGATGGAGTCGTGTCCGGTGCCGATGGTTCCGGTGTTGTCAGGGCAACGGGAGCACTGCGTTAGCCAATGCTGGCTGCTGTACCAACCCTCCGGACACAGGCGACATGTGTTGGTTGTCACGTCACGATACGAGCCCTGAGAACAGTTGGCTGTAACCCACCAACTCAAGAAGCTAAAGCAGTTTCAAGTTTTTTTTCTAGGAATATGTTACACATATTACACCAAAATATCCATGAATCAATCTTCAAGATTATTAGACAAAAAAGAACTTTTATATTTCAGACATAGTTAAAAGAAAAAGCATTTTAATTTGTTCTTAAAAAATATACACCAATTGAAATTCCATGGTTTTAATACCTACAACAAGAAGTTTTTTAATAACAGTTGTGTGCAAGATAAAGGCAAAAAAATAAAACCTACCAATGGTACACTGGGTAATGCTGGTTGAGCTGGTAGTCTCGGTAATGTAGGCGGGCGGGCATATCTGGCAGGTGGTTTGGGCCCTGTCAGTCCGGTCTCTATAGTAACCAATCGGACAGATCTGGCACGTGCCCAGTGTTGGGCTGTACGCCTGACCAGACACACAGTCCGCTGAAAAACACCCATCAATGTCAGATTAGTTGTTTTTACTTGATTTATTTTATAGAAACATTTTAACAAATGCTTTCTTAGCTTTTAAAACATTATTATAAACTGATTCCTGTGTTAAAAAGTTTTTTTTTAAAAAGAGGCCGAAATCATTTTGGATTATTGGTCCAAGAGCATGCTAGCTGGATTAACTGGCAGTAATTGATCTGTAAATGAGTTAGTGAAACTTGTACATGAGTAACACAATGGACTTAGATGGAAGACAACATAAACCCCCTTAACTATGAAACTCGTGCATTAAGAAACACCAATATATAAATGCAAGGGTTTTGTTTTCATGTATATATCGCATGTTTTAGTGAATACTAAATCCAGGAGGTTGTACTTACGGACACACTGGTTGACGTCTGTGGTGCCAGTGTTGAAGGTGACGCGGTTGTTGGGGCATGGCTTGCATGATTCCATTCGCACAACATCCTGGTACTGGTCATAGGCACACTGACGGCAGACGAGAGGTGACGCTGTCCGGTCCAGGTAATAACCCTTCCCACAATCCGCTGGCAACACAGCATATGGGTCTCAGCAAGCACATCAACATACATCAGTCAACGCACATATAACGTACACATATAAATTGAACATAATAATAATACTAAAATAGTAAATTGATGCCACATGCTTACCCAGTATGCATAATGACCCATCTGGCAAATACCAGACAAAAATGTCATGAAGTTTTTTCGTGGTAAAATAGAAAATTTTAAATGTAACATATCAGTTGGCCACACAACAAGGAGAGAAGATAACGTACGTATGGTACACTGGTTCACGTTGGTTGCCCCGGTGACGTCGGTGATGAAGCCGATGGGGCAGGCAGTGCATGCGGCTGCTGCCTTGAGTGGCTTGTAGTAGCCACGGGCGCACTCCCTGCACACACCCGACACATCCTCGTACCCGGCCTCACACTCAACTACAACACCACCATACTCACATGAACAATTCAGGCTTTATTTAGATAGCTTAGTTACTAGTAGGAATATCGTCTAACATGTGACTTATTTTTGTGAGATAAGCATTTGGAAACTTAAGTATTTTTAAAATAATATATGTTCAAAACTTATACAGTTAAATTAAACTGAGGGCCCTTATTAAGCCACATTCGTGATGCAAGCTTTATAGGGCCATTTTCCACTTTTTCACTTACTTTTATTAAATTAATAAAACTGAAAAGACTTACCTATAGCTTAACGCAAATAATTTTAAGATTTGTTGGGAAATAAATGCTACATAAAGCAGTTGGGTGTACGTACGTATACACAGGTTTGCAGAGTTTGCACCAGGGTTTTCAGTGGTCTTGTGAACGCCACATGCCGTGCAATTGGGGGACCATTTCACCGTTGAGTAGGAGCCCTTGGGACATATCTCACACCGGTTGTCTGGCTTGAGGAAGTAGCCAGCCGTGCAGTTGCCTGGCAACACAATCACACGGCAACATGAACAACCCTGCTACTGGAATAGCGCAGCACAAATGGCTCTTACCTGTACCTCATGTTATAAATGAAATAATGAAAATGCCATCTCTTTTTGAATACAAATACATTTTTTAACAAGGGTAGTTAACGTGAAATCCATTTATTTAACAGGCACAAAGTTTCGTGGTTTTAGGACAATGGACATGTTCATGGACACTTAAATTTGTGAAATGCAAATTTACGCAATATAACTTAAGCGAAAAAATATTTTGTTGGAATCTTAAATTTGTAAAGTGCTCTACCCATAAAAAAACCAAATTAAATGTCCAACAAATAAAACGGATTTCACTGTAGTTGGTGTCAACCAAATGGTGAATAAATGTTTGCACGTACCAACATTGCACTGTGATATTGATGTTGCTCCAGTGCTTGCTGTGATGTACTCGGGATCACACATCGTGCAGGGAACAAACAGGCCATCATTAAGATGCCTGTAGTAGCCACGTGGGCACGCCTGACACCCGCTGCTCGTCATCTGCTGGCCTGATGGGCAGTACTCTACACAAACATACAAACCATTGTACAAATAACAACGCAATCATAATGCTTTTTTGCATATTTACACAAGAGAGTAGCCCACAAAGAGAAAAGTTTGAATTTGTTCAAATACTGAGTGAGCCAATGATAAGTTTTGGTCTGTGTCCAATCATCAGTGCTTATTTATTAATGTTTCATTCAAACATCATTAAAACAATTGTCAAAAAAAAATCTTTTTTTTAAACCCCAGTTTTTTATAATGTGCACTTTTTTTATCCCATCTAAAAGTTATGACTGTGAGTGACTTACGTTTGCAGTCATTGAGGTTGACAGTGCCCGTGCCGGTTGTGCTGGTGCCTGTAGGACACTGGATACAGTTGGTCGCGTACAGGCCGGGCTGGTACCAGCCCACAGCACATGGGATACAGTCGGTGTCGCCCGCATTGCGATGAGTGCCCGCCGGACAAGTCCCTAAAACATCACAGACATCACATGAGTAAAAAATACATGTCTATAACATATAGGGTGGTTGTACAATCGATTTTTTATCAACTTTTTTGTAAATTTATCAATACAAATGGTATTTTACTGTCAAAAAGAATGAAAAAATAACATAACACAAAAACATTTTGTAAAATGTGTCAAAAAAGTATACACGATATGCACCAATTAAAATGTTGACTGCAACCAAAAGTTAATATGCAGATATCGATGGCTACTAAAACCTGGGATCCTGATTAATCTGCTGAGAAGCGAAATAATATTTCAAAGATAAAAATCTGTTTTAATACGCATTTTTTTGGCATTATGTTTTGTAAACAGTACATTTACTTTTGTTTCTTGTAGACGATAATTGAGTTCTTTAATTATTAACATGATTGTACAGTTTTATTTGTTACCAACTGTATCAGTAAAGATAAATTGGGTAGGGAATATACTTAGACAAAAAAGTAGACAGCAAGTGTGAGACAGAAGGCAAGTCTGGGTACAAGTGTGTTGTGGTGTCTTACTGATGTTGCAGGCACTGGCGGAGGTTGATGCAGGCCCGCTGGTGGTGTAGAGTGGATCACATGGTGTGCACGGCATGAACAAGCCCACATTGTTGTCCTTGTACGTGCCATTGGGGCAGGCCTGGCAGCTCGACGACACTCGCTCATAACCAGATGGGCAGTACACTGAAACAAGGTCCACACTTGTAGAAGGCCAACTTGTTAATGTGTGTGATACTGAATGTGATATTTTACCAGCACCATTTTTGTAAGTTGATCAATACCTCTAGTATTTATAAGTAAAGTTGAAGCATCCAGCCACTAGAACCAGTCTAATGTTATATTTCGGTGACCAACCTTCACAGTCTTGAATGTTGTCAGAGCCGGTGTTGCGGGTGCTCTGTGGGTCTGGAGTCTGGGGACACCGCGTACACTGTGTGCTCTCTGGGACATCCTGGTAGAAGCCCAGGGCGCATGGCAGACACCCGGTGTTGGTGGGGTTCGGGTACTGACCCACCAGGCACTTGTCTGCACACAACAGTAACACATTGTCACAGTTGGCAACATTGCTTTTTCAACTACTAAAACTGCTTTAATTGTATGTGTTTATATAATGTATTCAATCTAAATATAAAGCTAAACTAATATGATTCAAATGCTTTAGATTGCGCAACTTTTATAAAAAAAAAATACTGCTTCAATGTCAAAAAAAGGTAATATTAAAGCCTCTATAACTTATTACTCTGAATAAGATTTTAATTGAAAAAACACTGTGACAGAGCAGGTAGTTGTTTGGTGAAACTTATCACTGTGTATAAGGTAGAATTTGAGAGAGGTGAGAGGTGAGTGTGGACATACAGATGGTGCACTGTGACTGGGAGGTGGCGCCCGTGGTGGTCGTGCGCAGGTTGTTGGGGCAAGGCTGGCACGGGCCCTGGATGTTCACGGTGTTGTCCTTGTATTCATCACGTTCACACGGCTGACACACGCCTGCACTCACCACCTCCTGGCCCGAGGGACAGTAGACTGGAACAAACACACACTTGATACTAGCTTTATAGAGCCATATACCACTTTTACGAGTCAGTCAATCTTAAAAAAAACACACTTATATTTTGTACTTTATATCTCATTGAAGTTTTGGTTTCTGAATACCTTGGACATAAAGCCTAAGCCTAAAGTAAATACTAAGGAAAAGTTGAATTTCTGGATGCCTTCAAATCCGCATTTTATACTAAAACATGCACAATTACAGAATAAAATGACAGAAATAATTGAGGGCTTCATGCAAAACTATAGACTAACTACTTTATTTTACATTAAAAGATAAGATTTGCACAAAGCCCTAGTTATGTGAAGTACCAATGCATCCCATGCGTTTGTAAATTGCCAGAGTTAACTCACATAGACACTGTGCTTGGCTGGAGGAACCAGTGGATGCTGTGCGGTACTTGGTGGGATCCCCACACGATGTGCAATTATCCTGCCAGCGCAGGGGCTGGTATTCATTCAGGGGACATGGTGCACATGTATTGAGCGTTGTCCTGTAGTTGCCAGGCTCACAGGCACCTGTCAACATTGTCACATGAGAGAAGACACATGTACAACAAACTCTTCAATAAAAGACAGAAAACATTAGACTTAGGTTCATGGAATATAGTTTTAAGTTACTTAAGCATATAAATTGTAATAAATGCAAGTGTCTGTAAGTCATACAGTATAACAAGTAAGTTACAGTAAGTAACGTAAAGTATTACAGTTCACAAATAAATTCCAGTTTTAGGAGAGTATCATACGTTTGGTGCACAGCGATTGGGAGTTGGAGCCGATGTTTTCAGTGATATATCCATCGGGGCAGGGCACACAGCGCGTGGTGAGACTGGCATTGCGGTAGGTACCGATGGGACACTTGGTGCAGTTGTTGGGCCCACTCAGCTCCTCACCATCCAGGCAGCGGCCTGAAACACAGCAGCAAATGTCGTGATCTTAATGTGAAAGAAAGCTCAACCATAATAGCTCAATGGTACACTTCTGTGAGTAGGGAAAGTAGCCAAGTCATTTTATATCTGAGTCCAAGTACAACAAGTTACATGGCCAAGGTAGAAATCAAGGTAGCATTCCGTGGATTTGTTCTGACTGTTTTATTAAATATCTTCTCCTTTCTGTACTATTCTTTTGTTCTTGTGATAATTCATGGTATTAAAATTGACCATTCACTGTTAAAAATGCTCATGATTGACAGTTGGGGAACTGTCCATTAGTGTGTAAACACTGAAAGCATGTTTGACTTACTGGAGCACTGGTTGATGGAAGTTGACGCAGTGTTCTCAGTGGTGTAGCTTGCACCGCACCACTTGCACGTGAACTGGCCAGTCTCATTCTGGTAGAAGCCTAAAGCACACGGCTCACACCGGTTCAAAGGCATGTCGAAGTAGTAACCTGCCTGGCAGATAGCTGGAAATAGGGCAACACACAACTGCTTTGGTACAATATAAACAAAGACATATGTAGAAAACAACCAAGAATATATCTTCACATTTATATTATTATTATTATTCTCATAACACATTGGTTTCTATGGTTTCTAGAACTTTTAAATCTTATAAACAGTGTATATCACCTCTGACATACTTGTATGTCCTAAAGTTATCAAGATTTTAAAGGGTCATATTTGAGGGCAGCACAATAAGGGGTTGTTATAACTTATGCTCCTTAATAAAGGTACAAGCAATTGTGGGCCTCACTCTTGCATAGGTTGCTGTCATATTCTCCTGTGTACTCTGTAGTTGTGCCTGCAGGGCAGTTCTTGCACGAGGCTGTCCCTGACAGGTCCTGGTACGTGCCCAGTGGGCAGTCCTCACAATACGGCACTGCTCCATTGTTGGCCTGGTAGAAGTTGCCCGAACCGCACAACACTGTCAAAACACAGGAACCGTGACAGCTTCTGGTGTACCATTGACATACTCACTAGAACTTATTGATTTACACACAGATAGCTCTGGAAATATCCTCAAATTCATTTGGTTGATTATTATAGTAATACATGTAGTACATAAACACTATCATAAAATACAAAATTTAAAGATAATTTTTATAATAAAAATGCAAGCAATACCAGGATTATTACATTAGAATGTGAAAGTGAAATTAAATCTGCTGTATCCTTCAAAACTATAATTATGAAAATCTAAATTGACAGTATTAATTTTAAATGAATAGAATGGTAGCTACAGCTGAACTACGTTAAGGCGAACTTCATTAAGACAAATAATTCATTAAGACGAAGTAAAAGTTCAGTCCCAAATCGAGTCCTTCTTATTTTAACTAAAATTCTTTTGTTTAAGTCGAAGTATCTATGTCTTTTTATGTGTCGAAGCACATTTTGCTGTCCCGATGTGGCGTTTTCTTCATAAAATCAAATGGTTAAGTCGAACAGCTGTTTCTCAGTTTTGGCACCTATCAACCCAGACCGTGGTGGTTGAGCTTTGAGATGATTGCGTCACAATAGAATGTAGTTTAACACCAATCTCGCGCTCACCCTGTGTTATTTGTAACCGCTAATCCTCGTAATAAGTGACAGCTTTAAGCAATATTGAACCAACTAATACAAATAATCATGCCATAATTTGAGTGATTGACTTAATTATTATTGCATATGGTATAGAAGTGAAAGTTTTTAAGCAATCATCGTCAGTTCGGCTCCATGTCAACTGACTCTCTGTGCTTCACAACTACGAGGGATGTTCAATATATAATGAGACTGTGCACATAACTTTTACGATTTACAAAATACAAAGATACAACTATTACAATCATAAATATCAATCAATTTTGCAATTAAACCCCTAAAAATAAAACAGTTTCATCAAACGGTTATGAAATGGCAGCCATGGCAACATGGCCATGTTGCAATCATCACCCCCACTTTTTAACGTCACAACGTTATTGAGCAGTTATCACACACTCATGTCATAGACGACAATAATATTGTTTTAATTGTTTGATGAAATAATGCAAATTGGTTCATAAAATATTTTAATATAAATTGAAGAGACGTTCAAACAAAGAATGTTGTAAACAATGTAGATATGTCATGTTTAAGGGCACCATGACAAAATGGCCCGTTCAAAAACTAACACAAGGGACGACACAAAAACTCTTACAACATCATGACGCAACAGACATTTAGAAAACATATATTTTTGTGTTTTTAGTACATTTAGAATGTACGTTTTTCTAAAATAAAACTAAAGTTCCGGCTATAATTATCACATTACAAATGGCCCTAAGTTAACTGTAAAAATGGCAACGTCTGTACGACGTCTTCTTTGTCTGACACTACTCTGTATTTTCTAGAGTGCTAATTTGTGCTTCAAAACGGTTTTAAATTATACATTTAACCTTTTATTTTTAGAACATGTGTTTTAGTTTTGTAAAAATCAGAAAAATACATGTTTTTGTTTGTTTTTTCCGCATAAAAACACAACATAATAATCTGACTATTTGGCAAGTGTCAATATGCATTTGAATGTTGTTGTTTCTGTCATTGTGTGCCTTCTCTTTTAAAGGTGACATATTTCAATAACCAAATGATAAAATTTCTTGATATTTGCAACAGACATTGGGAACACATTGTTTAGATGATTCATGAGTTTTATTCTAAATAACTTTATATTCGCATTACATTTTTTGTCATTACAAAATGGCATTGTCACAATAATTTGGACAGGGGAGATAGTGCGTTACTATGGTAATTGAAACTGATGCTATTACTAGATTGTTTGTCATTGGCCTATACAATTTGGAAAAATAGTAGGAAATAAGTTATATTTTACAATAATATTGAGTTTTATTCTAATTTGAGGCAAAACAAAAAGTTATAAGCACAGTCTCATTATTTATTGAACAGCCCTCGTATAAGCATATTCCAAAATGTCATCACGTTATTATCATAACGTAGAAAGACAGTGAATTGTCAAAACATTATTTTCATAACGTATATAAGATATTGAATTATCATATATATTTCTACATAAAAGATGATAACATACTTAAAATATTTTATTTATTTTCGTATTTTATCATTTTATTTTATATTCTCCAATGAACGAAATAAGTAATGGTAAAAGGATGCTTGAAGGTAAGCATTCTTTTTAAAACTGATATTTTGCCAAAATGTTTCGCTCCCAATAATGCCCAATTGGTTATCTTGAACCATTCCTATGTCGAAGTATTTTTCTGGTCCCAAACACTACGACTTAACGAAGTTCAGCTGTACTTCTATAATAGAAGCACCTATTGCCCTGCAAGGACTATATTTATCATTAACTGCAGCCATACAGTGTGAAGCCTGGACTGTTAAAGACATGCAAATCTATGAACACAGAATAAACTGCAGAAACTTGATCTTACCACACTCTCCGTCCAAGTACACTTGCAGATAGGGGCAGACTGGGGTCACATCAATGTTGAAGTTGTTCTCATCTATCAGTGCATTCGGTATCACATCCTGCCAATGTGAGGTCAATATTCATTAGAATAAATTATAATTACGATAATTTAACACTTGGTATGAACCTGGAATATTTCAATGGAGTGTAGTTTTTTCTTGCTGATTTTAAAGCTTAACAAAATGCTAGACGAAGAATCCGAGCTTACTGGATAGTTGAAACTGAGGTTGCCGAGGGCAAAGTAGGTCATAAAATCACTAATGGAGATGGTTTCTCCGTCAAGCATAGTCCTGAAATGAAGAATCAGTTTTTGTATTAATATTAGGACATCGTCACTTAGAAAACACAAAACTCATAGTCAAAGACACAGAAAGCATGAAAACAAAACACCATCTACTTTAGAAGGTTTAACATCAAATTCAAAATGATTAAATCTTTATGCAATTTAAATCACATTAGCATAAAAACAAAACACCATCTACTTGAGAAGGTTAAATATCAAAATATAAAATGATTCAATTGTAACCTCTAATTACTACATTTTACATCAAACCCAGTCAAGTCCTGATGTATGAGACAATGCTTACGTGCTGGGGGCGCTGTCCAAGGTCACAATGACCTGGGTGGACGAGAGGGTTGCCTGGCGACGACGTCGTGCTGAGCGGTCGCTGCAGATGATCTGTATGTTCAAGTCACTGCAGTCCGTCTGCTGGCAGAGGGCACCGTTGTACAGCTGGTCGAAGGCGGAGAACGTGGCACGGTACAGGTCGATGAAGGCAGATCGTACAGCAGAACAGGCAGACGTCGTCGGTAGGTAGTTCACACGCAACACAACCTTCATCATGGGCTTTGGCTTTATCACTAGAGGTAGACACAGAACACAGTTGATAAAATGTTTGGTAAATATTTTTGCAATTTAAAGTTTCTGCTGATAAATTAAAACTTTATTAGATAAAATTAAATCACTGTTCCTACAACAGATGCCAACCTTCGACAAATTGGCCCTAAGCTAGAGTTTTAAAAAACATAATGCATCAAGTGCATTATCTCTTTAAACTTTCTAAAAAACTAAAACAATGTACATGTAATGTTTTTGACTGAACATAAGTTGTGATCGGTACCAAGCCTCTTTGGGCAAAGACTGTGATTCACAATACGGAACACTGACCTTTTTTATCCTTTAAACATTTCTATTATATTTGTTTTATTAATTTACTATTCAACAGAACAATGAAAATGATACTGCTGTTTAGATAATGATCACAGTCAGTGAGTGCCTACATCCACATGCAGGGTATCGGAATCGTCGGAACGGCCGTGCCAAGTTCCAGCTGCCCGATGGGCCGCATGTGAAGAGGTCAGGATGATCCCGGTCGAGCATGAAACGGTCTGAGCTCGATGTTGGGTTGTAACAGCCAATCCTGCGCCCCTTACGCCCTAATTCTACTGATGCAGTCTGGAAGCCACCCACGGGGTTAGGCGGGGCAGCACACTCACTCCCTATGGACAGACATGCCACAAACATGCATCATGGAAATAATCAGGTTACAGGCGGTATATTTTTATAATTCACAATCTAAGCTTCGTTACAGAATGCGAGTATTATTACCTGCTCCACAGCTTTGACAAGAAGATTGCCCTACGAAATCGAACACATAAATGTAGACAAACTAACAGCAGACCAACTAACAGCCAATTAACTGACAGTGACAGCTATATACTAGTATCCCTTTTCGAATTTCAAACATTTATTAATAGATACAAAATAACTACATGGCATAAAATTTCTTAGCAAATAAGCACTGGAGAAAATATATACCCAAACATCACAAAGTATCCATTACATATTGAAAAACACATTTACTATCGCTTAAAGAGAAGTGTGACAAAGAAGGAAGCAAAGTTTTAACTTACTCTGCACATAGAAGGCGAAGTGACAGAAAGCCTTGTGTCCAGCTGCATCCTGGGCAACATACGTGACATCATACTTGCCCCAGGAGTAGGAGGAGCCTGGGAGGTGGGCGGGCGGTTGGGTGACACTCACACTGTTGCCCGTGAAGGTTGGCGCCGTCCACGACACCGACTTGATGCGGTCAGGTGAGTAGACAGAGAAATCAGCTGGGCAGCTGGCCACAGTTGGTCGCGTGTAAACTGCAGGACGATATTGAATATTTATATGATGTATCATAGGTGCAAATTTAGATGTCATTGTTGATAATCTATCATTTTAAATATTAATATGTATTTTCAATTAGAAAGAGATCAAGTTATTATGCCTGAGTCGGGAGGATTACCTCTGAAGAAAGAGGCATGTGCTTTCTAGCAAAGATTAAAAGTAACATTTAATAGTGGCTTTACCTGATTTCCAAGACAAGCTTAATTATCAGACTTAAATATTTAGCTCTATGTATAACATTATCAGTTTAAACTATAAGAACTCCAAGTGCAGGTAAAGATCAAGTCCAGGGGAGGGTCAGGGGAACTCACCTGCGTACAGCCTGCATGGCGGAGTGCGATTGATCACGTCACAAGCAGCCTTCTGAGCCTCGGAGGGGATCGTGCGCGTCACTCCACTCTCAAACTCCCACTCGTTCCAAACAAGCAGCACGTTGGTCAGCTGGGCGTTGTCTTCAAACACATGTCGTGGGAAGGCATAGTTGTAGGAGATCTCACCAGCCTTGGTGGGGGTGTCAGCAAAAGTCAGCTCGCGTCTGTACATGTTAAACTGGCTTACATGTCCATTGAAGCTGTTGGTTCCTGTACACATGCGTCTTGCAGGATCAAACTCACAGCCCATCACAACCCACATGCTGAAAAACAACAAGAAATAAAATACAAACAATGTGTAAAATCCAAATAAAGAATTGTTTTAATGTTATTGAATGGTTAACTAAGGAAAAAGTGTCCGTCATTTTGCCAAAGTCCACTAACTAGGGCGTATGCACAGGGACAAATCTCATTTAATGACAAGGATATGAGTTTTGATAATTATAGTATTGAGACTAACTTGAAGGAATAGGGCTGTGTGCTGGCCATGGCCAGAGCCGGGTCAACCATGGTGGCGTGCTTGATCGTGTCCAGGTAGAGGATCACTGTGCCGGTCTTCAGGTTACAGTTGAACGTCACAAGATGCCAGTTGCCATCGTTGATGCGGTTCGACAGCTTGAATTTGATGTCTGTCACGTAGTTGTTGGGTAAATAGAACTTCACGCCAGATTCTGAATACTCCATAAACCGCACAGATGTTCCCAGATGGTCACTGTCAACATGCCAGTTATATCATATCATAAAATGACATCAGCAAGAGATCGGATAATCTGAGTAAAAGGAATAGCTTGCATATGGGAAATAGAATCTAGCGCATCTTTTTAAGCTACTACAGTAATCAATGGTTATGAATAGTGCCACACCACTGATGACCCCGAGAGCATGAGTGAAATTCTATTTTCAAATCAAAACAGCTTATAATCTATAAACCCCGAGGACCAGAAAAAAATCCTTCAAAGACTATTAGTCTGCTATTATAAGAAGTCCTGAAATCAATTCTCTTTAAAACCATGTTTAATTAAGTTTACGCATTTGCCTATTCAATATTAATGTGTAAGTTGAGGAACTCCTAACAGGCATTGTGCATGAAAGAGAAGTGTAAAACATAATAATAAAAAATATATATTTGTAACACTTGACAGTCAATTTATTAAGAAAAATGTATACGTTGTATAAAATGAATTTAATAGAACTTGTTACTTGTATTGTCATACATGTATAGACCTTTGTTTTTTATTTGAACAAAGAGAACAGCATAGATTCCATTCTTTGTATAACTGTTTAAATTTATGTCAAATGCTTTTGATGTAAACTGACTTGAAAAAATTTATTCTGAAAGGAGAAAAAGAGAGAAAAATGCATAGTCCCCAATCTTTTCAGTCCCCTCCCCTTTCTGTAGTATTCCTTTGTTCTTGTGATAAGGTTTATCACAGACAGGGAGTACTTTCTTTTGAATTTACTAGGTCAGATTGTCACCTGACAATTTAACCCTAATCCATTGGATTAAAATTGAACATGTACTGATATAAATGATTATGATTGACAGTTGCGGAAATATTGTTGATTGTTACCCGGTGAAGACGGAGAAATAGATGCCGGTTCCCCCGTCCTGCGCGTACCGCACCCACATGCTGCAGCCTGTCAGCTCGAGATTCATGACGGGGATCACGTACGGAATCCACGCGTAACCAGGGTACTTGGAGAAGTAGAAGTCATAATCCGGGTCATAGTCTGCAACAGCAAAGGAACTTTTTGTATTTACAAGGGTCTAAAGAGTTAGGAACGTACATAGGTTCAAAGACCAATTTTTAAATTAGGATGTAATTTTGTTAATCAAAAGTATAAAGTCTTGGTATGTCCTGGTTTTTAGAATTCGAGATCGCAAACATGACTGGTTAGACAAATAAGGCCTGCGGGCCAATAACTATCAGAGCACACTAGGCATGGTAACATTAAATTACCTGATAACCTACATCACTTCAATATATGATTTATACATTTTGATATACTGCAGATATTTCATATCAAGGTTGCTTAAATATTTTAAGCTTCAATTTGAATCCTAAAAGTGAATTGAATTATTTTGCAATCTACTGTTAAGTCCAAGAGAATATAACACCGAAACCTGTAAATTAGTTTAAGTATTATAATCAAATTCCTTCAAAAGCCATCAGCTGATCAATGAGTGGCATGTGCCCAGCTAACCCATGTAGTTAGTGAATGAGGGTTCAGTAACCATGGAAACTGTACCTCGCAGACAGCTAGTTCCCGTCTTCTTGAGTGGGCAGCGACAGTAGGACGTGGCAATGCCGTCAAAGCAGGTGGCGCTACCGGGACACGTACGCGTCAGACACTCGTTTATGTTGGTTTCGCAGTTCTGCCCCGTATATCCTGTAAGACAATATACAGGAGTCAAGATCATGTGTAGCACATTTTACTTGATCCAAGTAAAGTTGATAAGACAAGCTGACACACTTTATATGCTTTAGCACAATGGCTTTGATTGGCAGGTGACATTACCATTAGATCACTAGGTGCACACACTGACTATATTTAGCACATATGCTTCCTAATCACGGAAGTTATTGGCGTAAAAGGCACCTAAAACTGTTTGTAAAACAGGCGTAAATGTAGTTTTACAGGCGTATAGCAATTAAACACTTTCTACAGCTGTAATCCAGAGAATAATACCAGTGATACAATAAAAAATTACAGGCATAAAAAACTGTAAAAAATTCAACAGCTGTAAATCAAAACTTAGAAATAGTCGGTGCGACTTGACAGCTAACATTTTAACTCATTTTTCTAAAGCATTCATACAGAAAGTGGGCAAAGCATATGTGCTATTACATTATAACTGTGTGTGCCAGACCTAAAGGGATGACTGACAGGAATTATGTTGCATCATGTTTCCAAGAGTACGGGTGCAATACCTAACATCAGACACTAAGATTTTCAGAAGATTTTTGATATCTAAACAACAACAGAATTAATCCCAATGGTTTGAAGTGTTTACCTGGTTTGCAGGCACACGTGTATCCTGTGGTGGTGAGGGAACAGGTGGCGCCGTTCTGGCAGGGGTTGTCTGAGCCACACAGGTCGCGGCAGATGTGACAACCAGCACCAGTCCACACTGGAAACACACAGCAACACAACTGACACGCCACTCTCACCATGTACAGTGTATAGACAGAGGAAACAAAACACAAAAAATTAAAAAAAACTGATAATCATTTGGTGCATTTCAATTTATAATTTTTTAAGTTTATAAACTAGAATAAGTTTTCAGTGACACATATAAAGGTTGATGATGAGTTGCAAATTGCCATTATGTTATAATCACACAAAGAGGTCCACAATGGCCTAAGAGCCAAAGGCCCACATTTTATTGACAAAAAAGTTGACTGAAAACACAAAACACAAGGTACTGCGAGTGTTTGAGGGGTGGTGGGAGAACTCACTTGTGGAGCAGGCGCAGGACATGCCGGTGGTGCTGCTGTAGCTGCAGGCGCCGCTGTTCTGGCACATGTTGTGTGTGCTGCAGGGGCTCGGCTGGTTCTGGCAGTAGCGGCCATACCCTCCAGTACCACACCTGGCCAGGGGAACACAGGCAACATGGTCTTAGCCATTCATGCTCTTATCAACTACTTTCATATCAAATTAGAAAGAGTTTTTAATATACATAATTTTATCAATTAGGTTTGATACTGAATCAGTTTTATGTATAATTTTCAGATTTAAATGCTTTATTGTTTGGGAATAGATTTCACTAGGCTTATTTATTTCTAATGACAAGTTGATTCAGACAGTAGACGATTGAGGCAGAGCGGAGTAAGAGGGTCACCTGCAGACAAAGTCGTTGAAGACATCAAAGCATTGGGCCTGACATTGGCCTCCAGTGGTTGGCAGGCTGCAGGCAGAGGTCATTGTTTCACAGTGGGTTCCCTGCCAGCCCTCCACACACGCACACGTGTACCCATTCACCTGACCGGTGCATGTGCCCCCGTGCAGGCATGGGCGGCTCAGACACATGTCGATCGTATTCTACCAGGAACATGGAATCATGGGTAATGTGGGTAACATTCACATCTACATTAACAAGCTTCCAAAGACTACCAATAAAAAAATGTAAATAATGCCCTAGGCATTGTCTGTTTAAATTCTTATTTTAACCACATTATAGCGTCTACAACAAAATAAAATTAAACAACATTTCATACAATAATTAATTTCATTGCTAGAACATCTTAACCCTGAACATCATCATGCTAAAGGTTAAAAAATTGTTAGAAAACATTGTGTGTACCTGGCAAGATGCACCTGTATATCCGGGCTGGCAGTTGCAGACATGGCCAGTCGCTTCAATGGACTGGCACTGGCCGTTATTGCAGTCAACTGGTGCTGGGTTGTTGCAGTAGTCCTTCAAACTGTCACAGTTTGTTCCTGAAAATAAGATTAACCTTGGCTGACATATGAAGTACATGTATTCATCACAATTTAATAATGCATACCTTATTAAATGTTATGCACAACCAGAACTGTTAAAACTTTATGCCTAGTCATCAACCTACTTTATACACAATTTGTCTGGTGATCAACCTACTTTATACACAATTTGTCTGGTGATCAACCTACTTTATACACAATTTGTCTGGTGATCAACCTACTTTATACA
>Ga0224511_10000661_pt1 | contig 17608 bp, 15 predicted proteins | sample SF_May12_sed_USG_2_FD_169988 | JGI IMG/M metagenome (GOLD analysis project Ga0224511, IMG submission 169988) | Sediment microbial communities from San Francisco Bay, California, United States - SF_May12_sed_USGS_8_1 | ecosystem: Environmental > Aquatic > Marine > Sediment | place: USA...
CTCCGCCTGCAGTTAAATTTAGTATGTAGCTGTCCAGGGCTAACCCCGCAAAGTTCCAAGTGTTATTTTCAAGGCTTGCTGAATCGTAAGAACCGCCAACCGCAAAGTTGAATTGGCTATTATACTCAGGTATGACAAATTGGTCTTCCGGTGTGAACATTGCAGCACCGTGTACAGGGATAATGGAAATAAATGTTAATAGCGAAAAGAGAATCAAAGCCATGACCGGACCCGTCTTACCCAACGAAAATCCCCCTGGGGCAGCGGTCCTTTTTCACCCTCGCCGTCTCAAATTTGAATTTGGTCAATCAAAACTATTAAATTTTTCCAGATTTCATCATAACTAAATTCTGCTTCATCTATTTTTTGTATAGAGAAAGAGTAAAGGTTACACTCCATAAACTAAATTTTGTTTAATTCAAATTCTTCATGGATTGCTCGAACGGCCTCTTTTCCATCAGTTTCTTTAACTACAAAGGAAATGTTCAGTTCAGAGGAGCCTTGGGCGATCATACGAACGTTTATTCCTTTACGGGCAATGGCTGTGAAAATTTTAGAAGCAACTCCAGGCGTGCCCTTCATACCGGCGCCCACGACAGCAACTACACAAACATCATCCTCTGCGGTCACTTCACGAATCAAACCCCTACCCAAAAGACCTATCTCCAATGTGCTAACAGCCCTTTCTAACAAGCTTCTCTGAATCACGAACGAGATGTTCGTTTCTGAGACGCTTTGCGAGATCATCAAAATGTTAATGTTGTCTCGTCCAAGTACATCGAAAACTTTTGCAGCTGTCCCTGGGGTGCCAACCATACCCGCTCCGCTAACATTAACCAGCGCCACGTCCTTAACCAAAGTTATGGCTTTCACTGCATCTCCAAGCTTGATTTTCTGTTCTTTCACTATGAGGGTTCCCGGATTTTCTGGATTGAAAACATTTCTTATTCTGACAGAGATATTCTCTTCCATGGCCGGTTCTAACGCTCTTGGATGCATAGCCTTTGCCCCGAAGATGGTCATTTCTGTGGCTTCTTGAAAGGAAAGTTCAGGCAACATTTTTCCCGAGGGAACAATTTTAGGGTCAGAGGTCATCAGCCCATCTACATCTGTCCATATCCAAACCTCGTCGGCGGCTAATGCTGCTCCTATGATAGTGGCTGTATAGTCAGACCCGCCTCGACCAAGGGTTGTGGTTACCTCGTCCTGAGTCGCGGCTATGTAACCCGTCACCACCGGGACAATTCCTTTTTCCAGTAATGGCTCAATTTTCGCCCTAACCTGATGTTTGGTTACGTTCATGAGAGGACTCGCTTCTCCAAAGTTCGAGTCGGTTACGATTCCTACCTCTCCTCCAGTGTAGAATTGGGCGTTGAGTTCTAGGTCTCGTAGGGCTCCCCAGACAATAGAGGTTGATAACCTTTCTCCGAAGGACAGAACATAGTCTTCTGATTTTGGGGTAAGCTCACCAACATAAATGATTCCGGTCAGAACTTTCTCAAGCTCGTCGATTGTTGTTTTAAGGATCTGTTCCATTTCTTCTCGAATGCCTTTGTTTTCAATGGCTTTTCTAGCAGCGGTTAGATGTTCTTTGAGGAGCTTTTGCTTAAACTCATTAATGTAGTCGCGGTTTCCCTTTTTAGCTTGTTCCGCCACTTCAGTCAGTCTGTCTGTAACTTCTCCCAACGCCGAAACTACAGCAACAACCCTATAGCCTTGGCCAACGTAATTAGCAATTAAATTGGCAACATGTCGAATGTTTTCGCCACTCGCCACCGAGGTGCCTCCAAACTTCATCACTATTTTCTTCAAATCATTCATCCTCCGACACGTCAAGCTATTAGTGTGGTTGCTACATTGTGTTTTATATCCAACAGGTCCCTTAATATGGCACTGGCGGTTTCCATTCCGCCTGCTCCTCGCCCTATGATGGTCTCTTCACCAGCAAACTCTGAGACGAAGGTTACGGCGTTGAGAACTCCTCCAACAGATAGGGGGTCGTGCCTAGATATCTCTGTAGGCTTGACTTGTAGGTTGTCGTTGATGGATCCTATGAGTTTGATTGTGCAACCTCTCTTAGCGGCTTCTTCTAGTGCTTGTGGTGCAACGTTGCGGATGCCTTGAACATCTACATCCTTCAAGGTAGCCTTCTTATTCATTATCCAATTCGCCATGATGACCAGTTTGCAGGCCGCATCTGTTCCATCGATGTCCATTGAGGGGTCGGTTTCAGCGTATCCAAGTTTTTGCGCCTTCTCGAGAGCCTGCTGAAACGTAATGTGTTTTTCATCCATTTCTGTCAGGATGTAGTTGGTTGTTCCGTTCAATATCCCTCTAATGGAGACTATTCGGTCGCCCAAGAGACATTTTTTGGCTAGTTCTAAGACCGGAGTTCCAGCCCCAACGGTTCCGCTGAATCTTAAATGTACTTTGTTGTAGTCAGCTAACTCGGTTAGGGCTGGTAAAGCTAGGGCGAGGGGCCCCTTGTTTGTGGTAACAACGTGTTTTCTAGTTTTAAATGCTGTTTTGATGTGGGATAAACCGGGTTCTCCGTCTTTAATGTTGGTGGGTGTTGCTTCAACCGTCGCTTCGGCTTCAACAGACTCTATCACGTCTAACGCTGACATGGCGAGATGCCCGTATTCACGGCCAGCCGCCACTGTGCCCTTTTCAACCTTCAGCGATAACATTTTCTCTAGGTCTAGTCCCTTCGGGTTTATGGCGGCTCCTCCTCGGTCTACCATTGCCACAACCCTTGGATGAAAACCATAATTTTTGATAAGTTCCGCTTTTCGATGTATGAGTATTCGTGCGAAGCTTTGGCCAACAACCCCACAGCCTATCAAGATTATTCTCATCGCTGATCACCTGGAAACCACGGTCGCAGGTATATATCGCGAAAGCCCTAGAAGCTTCTCGATGGATTCTATTTCTGCATCAACTTCAGAGGGTTTTTCACTTATTTTTATCGCGATATCAGGATCCTTTAATCCGTGACCCGTGGTCACACAAACTACAACCTCGTCTTTATCGATTTTTCCCGCTTCGAAAAGTTTCTTCAAGCCGGCGATGGAAGAGGCGCTTGCCGGTTCTACGAATAGGCCTTCAGATCTAGCAAGCATCTTTTGTGCTTCTAAAATCTCTTCGTCGGTCACGGTTTCGGCTGTGCCTCCGGATTCTCTTATCGCCCTCATGGCTTTTTTCCAGCTGATGGGGGCTCCAATTCTGATGGCGGTTGCGATGGTTTCAGGCTTGTCTATGGGCACGATTTTGTCTTTTCCGTTTTTTATCGCTCGTGCTATGGGCGCTGCGCCTTCAGCTTGAATTCCAGTCATTTTTGGAAGCTTGCTTATTAAGCCAAGTTTGTGGAATTCGGTGAACCCTTTCCATATGGCGCTTATGTTTCCGGCGTTGCCTACTGGCAATACCACTCTGTCTGGCGGCTCTCTGTTCAGTTGATCACAGATTTCGTAGGCTAAGGATTTTTGTCCCTCTACTCTGTAGGGATTGATGGAGTTGAGGAGGTAAACTTCCCTGTGCTTTTCTGACAGTTCTAGAACCATTTTCAAAGCACGGTCAAAATTCCCTCGAATCTGCACAACTTTTGCTCCGTAAACCATGGCTTGCGCTAGTTTTCCGTAGGCGATTTTGCCAGATGGTATGAAAACTATGCATTGAAGCTCTGCCTTCGCGGCGTAGGCGGCTAAAGAGGCAGAGGTGTTGCCGGTGGAGGCGCAGATGACGGTTTTCATGTTAAGTTCCACAGCCTTTGTTATTCCAACGGTCATACCTCTGTCCTTGAAGGACCCTGTTGGATTTTCGCCTTCATTTTTCACGTAGAGCTGGTTAACTCCCAGAAGATTAACTAGGCGATGGCATGAATGAAGTCCGGTTCCACCCTCGTTTAGTGAAACAATTTTTGATGGGTCGCTAATGGGCATAAAATCTTTGTATCGCCATACTGATAGGGGCAGGCTTTGCCAGTCGCTTTTTTTGAGTTTTGCTTCTAGGAGGTCATAATCATACTTAACTTCGAGGAGATCTCCGCATCGTTTGCATGAATAAACAATCTCGTCTGCGTCGTATTTTTCTCCACAGGCTATACACGCTTGGTATATCATTCCTTCACCTCTAACAAAGAAACTCCCTTTCCAGGTCTTGTACAGAAAGTGTCAGCATTTACGCCAGCAGATTTAAACCCTTCTTCCATGGCCTCAGCAACTCTGGAAGTGTCGGTGTTATTGCTGTTTACTATAGCTATCAGGGCGGGTCCTGCTCCACTGATGGCTGCTCCGCAGGCACCAGCTTTCAAGGTCCTTTCTTTAACCTTTTGATAACCCGGAATCATGAAAGCTCTAGCTGGCTCGACAATGGCGTCAGACATAGACTTTCCAATAAGGTCTACATCGCCCGTGGCGAAACCCGCAGCCATAGTTGCGGCGTGTCCTACGTTATGCACAAGTTTTTCCATTGAAACTGTCTTGGGTAAAACAGAACGGGCTTTCTCAGTTTTCTTAGGTGACGTAGACACTTCTGGGATGGCTATGCATATGCCCAAATTAGGTGGAGTTTCTAGATGAATGACTTCTAGGGGGCGGTAGGACTTGATTATGATGAAGTCTCCGTAGATGGCGGCGGAAACGTTGTCTGCGTGTTCGAAACCAGCTGAGGCTATTTCACCCTTGGCAGCCAGCTGAATCAACTGTTTATGATCGAGTTTGAGGCTAAATAAGCGATTCAATCCGAAGGCAACTGCTGCCGCTGAGGCGGCGCTGCTGCCTAAACCCACGCTGGGCAAGATTCCTTTTTCAAGTTTGATCATGAGTCCTGTTTTTAACGAAAATTCTTGTAGGATATGTTTAGCAACAACTCCGGCTGTGTTTTTCTCAGGATCGGTGGGGATGGTATCTGCGGCTAGGCCGGAAACTTTGATTTTGATGTCTTTTGGAATTGGAATTATCGTAACCTTGTCGCTTGGTTGTTCTAGAGCCATGCCGAAAACGTCGAAGCCTGGACCTAGATTAGCGGTTGTGGCGGGGGCTTTCACAATCACTTTGTTTGGCAGTGATGCACTCTTCATCCTTCCAGCTCTTGGATTGATATTGAGACCTCCCTATTAAGATGTGTTTTACTATAATAATCATGTTTTTAACACAACGCCACTCATACAATCGAGAGTCTCATGTTCGATGTCGAAAACTGATTTCAAATATAAATTCCAACTTCATAATCTTCTTCAAAAAGCTTCGGATACGGATATAGAACATGAGTAAGAATGATAGAAAAAATGAGAATGACAACGATCTGGATTTCACCAGATACCTACCAGAAACTCCTCCATGTTGAAAGAGTTTTGATAACGAAAAATGGGCGCAACATAAATCCTAGCGATGCCATAAAAGAACTGATAGAATTTTGGAAGAAACACCAGTCTTAAAGGATTTCATGTGCAGAATTAATGGTTTTAGTTTCTTATCAAATATACAAGCTGCTGTCGCTATTCCCTTTCGAAGAATTCTTCAGCCCTCGGCGGATTCGGATGTAACCCTCTGCGTTCACGAATCTGTCGTATGATATCTATCTGCATTTGCTCTGGCACGGGTGCCCAACGGCTAAACTGGGTTGCCCAGAAAGCCCTTCCTTGAGTAGACGATCGCAATTCGTCAGCGATGCCGAAGGACTCGGCAACAGGCATTTCTGCCTCAACAATCATCATGTCTTCCTCAGTGGTCATATCAAGCACTCGACCGCGGCGTTTCTGCACTGTTGAAAGCACTGCGCTTGCAAAATTGTTAGGGACCTTGCATTCAAAACTTAAAATTGGCTCTAGGAGCTTCGGGTCGCTTAGCAGGAAGCTACACCAGATGGGACGCCAAGTCATGGGAAGGATTTGCGCTGGTCCCCTATGCACAGGGTCTTCATGGACTTGTATGTCTTCGAGGTTTACTTTTAAACCGTAGGCTGGCTCCTTTGCCAGTACGCTGGTGTGGACTGCTTCTCGGAAGCCTGATTTGATGTGGTCTAGGACTTCTTCAACGTATTGTCTTCCCTTTATTCTGTTGACCAGCATGTTGGTGTGTTCAATGGCGATTGCATTCCGCGCTTCATCCTTCTCCCATCTAAATTGAGTTCGGAGGATTTTCTGCCTTTCATCACGGGTTTGCATCTCGGAAATCTTGCCCATTTTTATTGCTTCAATCACTTCGTCAGGCAACTTTTCTAGTGTTACCCAGAGTCGGCTGTGTTTGTTCGGGCTTTTACCCATTACAGGTGGTCCTTGGTAGTCGTGGCTGATTGTCTCGCGGTAAATCACAACTGGCTTGCTGATTTTAACCTTCAACTTTGCCTCCTGCATTCGGTAGGCGGTGACTTCAAGGTGAAGCTCACCCATCCCACTTAGTAGGTATTCGCCGCTTTCTTTGTTGATAGTAAAGTGGAGATTTGGGTCTTCAAGGGTTAGCTTGTGTAGTACCTTATCAAAGAGAGGCAAATCCTGTATGTCCTCTGGTGCGACGGCAACAGTTACAACAGGGTCTGACACATATTTGAGCCCTTCAAAGGGTGGGGTTTCTATCCCTTGTTCGACGATGGTTTCACCCACATGGATTCCTGAGATTCCTCCTATTGCCGCTATATTGCCCGCAGGAATTCGGTCGACGATTACGCGGTCGGCAGCCATGCTCATGTAAACCTGTTGAATTGCTCCGCTCTGATGACTGGTGACCATCCTAATTGGTTTGCCTTTTTCAACAGTTCCGCTAAACACTCGCCCTATGGCCACGACTCCACTGTGAGGGTCAACTTCAATTGTACTGATGCACATGAGAAGAGACCCTTTTGGGTCAACTTTAGCCATGGCTTTGCCTACTTCGCTGTTTGGGTCACCTGGCCAAATCTGGCTTTGCCTGTATGGCTGCGCTTCAAGCGGATTGGGTAAATGCTCACAGAAAATGTCGAGAATAGGCTCATATACCGGAGCCTTTTTGCTTAGTGCGTCTACTTTCTTTGCTACTTCTTCGGGTTCTCCGCTGTAGGCTTCAATAATGTCTTTGAAGGAGACGCCTTTAGCTTTCATGTGGGAGAGGTTGAGTCCCCATTTGTGTAGGGCTGAGCCAAATGCCACCCGATCGTCTTCAACGGTGACTTGCCAGTCCTTCTTATGCTCGGGTGGTGCATACTTTTCTATTAGAGAGTTAACTCTTGAAATGATTTTTGCAAACCTGCTTTGTATGGCTTGAGGGGTTAGACGGATTTCTTTGATAAGGCGGTCAACCTTGTTGATGTATAGAAGCGGTTTGACCCTTTCACGCAGTGCCTGCATCAGCACTGTTTCGGTCTGGGTCATGGGTCCTTCTACGGCGTCAACAACCACTAAGGCACCGTCTACAGCTCGCAGGCTTCTTGTGACGGCGCCGCTGAAGTCTATGTGGCCCGGTGTGTCTATGAGGTTGATTAAATAGTCTTGTCCTTTATAGTTGTGGGCAAGGCTTATGTTTGATGCGAAGACGGTCATCTGTCTTTTCTGTTCCAGCTCCCACGAATCAAGGTAGAGTTTTTGTCCAGCCGTTTGTTCGCTGATTATGCCGGCAGCTGCAAGGAGACTGTCTGACAGTGTTGTTTTTCCATGGTCAACATGAGCGATTATACTAGTGTTTCGAATATGTTCCCGGTCGTTCATGAGTTTAACAATTTCTTCAATTTGCTTGTATCGTCCCATATCTAGCCCACCCTCCCTTAACCATACTTGCAAATGGAGTTTTGAATGAAGCTTTCTTGCTTATGTTTAGGCATTGGTGGTTTCGCCCTTTGCGTAAATAGGCTACATGGTGATGACAAACGCAACATAAAAAAGTTTTTGTTAAGACTTGTGCACGCGCAGAGTGCTTCAGTTGTTCCTCTAAATCCTGAAGTCTATATCGAATTCCTTAATGAATTCCTTCTCCTCCTTAGTGAATCTGAAGTAATCTGCAAATATGTCATCAATCTGGTCAATAATGTCTTTTGATTTTGATGGAATGATCTCCTTCAATTTTTCATCAAGCTTTTCTCTTTTTTCAGGGGCAATCTGAATTACCGAGAATCGAGTTTGAAACATAAGTAAAAATAGGTCTACGATTGTATAAAACCTTTAGGTGCCTATTTTACTGTATTAACATGCGGTTAAATAAACATTCAAAACAATGAAAAATTAATGACCTCAAAGAATTCTTGTTATATATTAATGGGAAGAAACGGTAAATAATACGGAAACTGTTAGTGGAAGAATTTATTCCGAGCGCACGCTAATGGTGCTTTTCTATTTATAGCTGTCTAATGTATATATAAAACAGAGATTGCGAGGGGCATCTCCACTTTGCCCAGGTTTAGACAAACAAGCGAAATTCTCAAACTCATGACCAAAAAACAGGATATCCGAGACATAGGCATAATCGCCCACATAGACCACGGAAAAACAACCATGACAGACTCCCTCCTAGCAGAAGCCGGCCTCCTATCACCAAAAATAGCAGGCGAAGCAAGAGCCCTCGACTACCTCGAAGAAGAACAGAAACGAGGGATCACCATAAAAACAGCCAACATATCCCTCCTCCACGAAATAGGAGGCACACAATACGTTGTCAACCTCATAGACACCCCTGGGCACGTAGACTTCACAGGAAAAGTAACACGAGCCCTAAGGGCCATCGACGGAGCCATCGTAGTCGTAGACGCCGTCGAAGAAGTAATGGTTCAAACAGAAACCGTGACAAGACAAGCATTAGAAGAAAGAGTTAGACCCGTCCTCTTCATCAACAAAGTCGACAGGCTCATTAAGGAACTAAAACTCACCTCAGACCAAGTACAGAACAAGCTCCTCCGAATAATCCGCGACTTCAACAACCTAATAGACCTCTACGGAGAACCAGAATACAAAGAAAAATGGAAAGTTGACCCAGCCAAGGGAACAGTTGCCTTCGGCTCAGCCCTACACAAATGGGGCTTCACCATTGACATCGCCCAGAAGAAAGGAATAAAATTCAGCGACGTTGTAGAAGCCTACCAAAAAGAACACTGGCAAGAACTCCAAAAAACGATTCCACTCCACGAAGCCATGCTGAACATGGTTGTCAAAAATCTCCCAAACCCCATAGAAGCCCAAAAATACAGAGTTCCAAAAATCTGGAAAGGTGAACTAGAATCTGAAATAGGACAAGCTATGCTTAACTGCGATGAGAAGGGCCTCACAGTTATATGTTTAACATCTACCCAGATGGACCCCCACGCAGGCCTTATCGCCACGGGCCGCGTGTTTTCAGGATCCATCCGAGAAGGAGATCACGTTTACTTAGTGGGAGCCAAGAAGGATTATCGGGTTCAACAGGTCTCTATGTATATGGGCGCTTTTAGAGAAATCGTGGATAAAATAGTCGCTGGGAACATATCGGCGCTGTTAGGTTTAGATCTTGCCAGAGTCGGCGAAACCCTTGTTGATTTTGCATACAAAGATTCGATGATACCTTTTGAACGCATAAAATACGTCTCTGAACCAGTTATCACCATCGCCATAGAACCTAAACACCCAAAGGATTTACCGCGCCTCGTAGACATCATGCATCGCTTAGCAATCGAGGACCCTAACCTAGTAGCTACCATAAACAAGGAAACCGGAGAATACCTACTAAGCGGAATGGGCGAGCTACATCTAGAAATTGCTGTTAAATTCCTCAAAGACTACGGAGGAGGACTAGAAACCATCACGTCTCCGCCTATAGTCGTTTACAGAGAAAGCGTTGGTGGACAAGGCATAGTGGCAATAGCGAAGAGCCTCAACAAACATAACCGATTCTGGATACAGGTGGAACCACTGGAAGAGAAAGTTATTGAAAATATTGAAAAAGGAGAAATCGTAGAGGAAATGGGGCGGAAACGAATAGGCGCCGTGTTATATAAAGAAGCTGGGTGGCCCACCGACGAAGCAAGAAACGTCTGGACCATAGACGAACACAAAAACATTCTAGTCGACCTGACAAAGGGCATCCAATTCCTTCAAGAAGCAAGAGACATGATCATCGCAGGCTTCAGGTGGGCAGCCCAAAATGGTCCCCTCTGCGAAGAACCGATGCGAGGAGTTGAAGTAAAGCTTATGGATGTTCAGTTGCATGAAGAACCTGTGCACCGGGGGCCAGCGCAAATCATGCCAGCCGTGAGAAGAGCCTTTCTAGGTTCCTTCCTAACAGCCCAGCCCATGCTTATTGAACCCGTATATAAAATCGGTGTTTCAGTCCCTCACCAATGGGTTGGCGAGGTAACGGGTATCATAACCCGCAAGAGAGGGAGAATAGTGGCTTCGGAACAGAAAGGACCGGTAACCATGATCAGGGGATTTATTCCAGTTGCTGAAACCTTTGGCCTATCCGCCGAAATGAGGTCCGCAACTTCAGGCCATGCCTTCTGGCAAACCCAATTCGATCATTGGGAAAAGGTTCCTGAAAACGTTGCATTAACAGTTATAGAGGAAATACGCAAGAGACGAGGATTGCCTCCGGAAATACCTAAACCAAGCCAATTCATCGACGAAGCTTAACTCTTTACTAGATTATCAAAATAGGCGTTTAGTAAGTTTCTGCAATAGGCTGTACCATCACATAATGCGGTGTTAAGCTGGGAAAAACCTTCTCGGCAAGACGCAAAACTCAATTCGTGTTTCAACACGATTGGGCGTAGCTTTTCCAAGATTTTCCTTCTCAGTTCTTCGCGCAAGTATTTGTAGCCTACAACCCATTTGCCGTCAGCATAGAGTCGAAACAACCTCTCATAGACCTCTGGATTGAGCTGCTTCAAAGTTGAAAAGAATCCTTTCACGGGTTTCATGGTTGCCATGGTTATTTGTTTCACACCCACTTCTGCCAGTGTCGAGACCAGCCTTTCAAAATCCTTCTCGTCGTCGTTGATGGTTGGTATGATGGGGTCTATCCTTGCCACAACAGGTATGTCTTTGTTAGCTACCTTCTGTAGAGCAGAAATTCTGCGATCTGGAGACGGAGCATGGGGCTCAATGAAACTTGCAATGTCTTCTCGCAGCGTTGTTACCGTTATCGACACGACTGTTGGAGTTTGCTTGAAAACATCTAGGTCTCTGGTAACACTGTCTGATTTTGTAACTATGAGAAGTGGGAAACTATGCTTCGCTAGGACTTCAGCGCATCTTCGCGTAATCTTATGTTCCTTTTCTAACGGTTGGTAAGAGTCTGTGCAGTCGCTCATCATCACCGGAAGCTTGCGTTGAGTGTCCCTAGCCATACTTTCTATGTGATCGAGTAATTTTAGGCGTGGCGAAGTTGGACCGATAAAGCTTGGAAACTTGACTGCGTAGCAGTAGATGCAGGCGTGGGCGCAGCGTCCTAGGTAGGTGTTTAAATTGTATTTTGGGAGACATGTGCAGTATCCGGCTCTTGGCGCGTTGAAAATAGGCAGTTTCATAACATGCCTCTCTAGGCGTACGGTTGCCTTAATGTCTTTAGCCTCCCTTCTCTACTTTTTCTATTGGGGTAGCAGAGACAGAAGATTTATAGGAAGCCTTGCTGTCATTGGGGTTTTTGAAGGCGTGAGACAACGCGCGCGATGAAGCAATCGTAAAGTGCGAAGAAGGCGCAAAGATTCGATGGTTGAGTCAATAATTGTCTTTCTATTAATATTGGCTGTGTCGTCGGCAATCTATTTATTGGGTAGACATTGGGCACCTAAACCGCACAAAACCGAAGACAAAATCTTGATGTACACATGTGGAGAAAGAATGCGCCCTAAGAAGGTGAAAATCACTGTTACTCTGTACAAGTATCTCATATACTTTGTTATCATCGATTCTTCCGTGTTAATAATGGCGTTTGCGGCCCTAGTCGTGGATACGATGAATCCTTTACCTTTACTTGTGTATTTGTTCACTATTGCGATGGCAACCCTTCTGCTTCTGGGAGGCGACTAACGACGCCTAATGTAGGTTTGATGAAATGGGCAAGGATAAGATCACCGTGGTTGCTTCACTTTAACACGGGAGCATGCAATGGATGCGACATTGAAGTTGTAGCCTTGTTAACGCCGAGATACGATGTTGAACGCTTCGGCGTGTTGCTTCAACCTTCGCCAAGGCACGCGGATGTACTCATGGTAACTGGACCTGTGACGAAGCAGTGTGCGCCGAGACTCAGGGTCATTTATCAGCAAATGCCTTCTCCAAAATTTGTGGTGGCCATCGGAGCATGCGCCTGTTCCGGCGGCGTGTTCAGGGACTGTTACGGCGTGTATAAGCGTCTCGACGAAGTGATTCCGGTTGACGTGTATGTTCCGGGCTGTCCCCCGAAACCGGAAGCAATACTACAAGGAGTTATAAAACTGCTTGAGAAGCTGAAGGCGTAGATCATGGCAATGTTTGAAGAGGCCGTAAGCATTCTCAAAGACAATTTGGGAAATGACGTTCTTGAGTGCAAGACGCCTAAGCCGAGGAGAGCCTACATTCTTGTGAAGCTTGGGTGCCACAGAGACGCAATCTCGTTGCTCTTGAAACAGTATGAACAAACAGGGATTTCTACGATCACCGGAACAGATCTGGGAAGCGAAATAGAGTTAAACTACCACATGCGATGTGGTGGAGCAGTAACCATCAAGAACAGAGTTCCTAAGGAAAAACCTCGGATTAAGACGATAACAGACCTCCTACCCGGCGCAGCTTTTTATGAGAGGGAGGTCTTCGACCTTTTAGGGGTTATGTTTGAAGGACACCCGAACCTGAAAAGGTTGCTGTTGCCGGATAATTGGCCCAAGGGGGCCTATCCTCTTAGAAAAGACTGGAAACCGCAAGATGTAAAAAGTGGTGTTTCTGATTCTGAGAAAAATTCAGAAACAAACGGAGGAGAACTCAAAGAGGCAACGTCGATCGTAAACGTTGTCGTGGGACCTCAACACCCAGCTTTGCATGAGCCCGAAAGATTCTCTTTCAAGGTTGATGGCGAAGTGGTCGTGGATGTCGAACCCCGTCTTGGATATGTTCATAGAGGAATTGAAAAGGCAGCTGAACATCTCATGTTCTTCCAAGACGTGCATTTGGTCGAAAGGGTTTGCGGTATATGCAACGCAGCGCACACCACTTGCTTCAGTCAAGCTGTTGAAGACATCGGAGGCATTGATGTCCCGCCAAGAGCCCTGTACCTGCGCACAATAGTGCACGAATTGAACAGGATTCACAGTCATCTCTTATTGCTAGGCGTAGCAGGTCTCTTACTCGGGTATGAAGCGTTATTCCAGCATGTTTGGCGTGATCGCGAGCCCATAATGGATTTAATCGAAATGATAACTGGAAACCGGTTGATGACCGCGTTCAACACAATTGGCGGCGTGAGACGAGACTTAGATCCGAATGCAGCTGGGAAGATCAAAAAGACCCTTGAGGAGGTCAAGAAAAGGGCGAATTTTTACAAGGTTGTATTCAAAGAAGACCCGACATTAAGGCTTAGAACAGAGGGAGTTGGGGTGCTGAGCAAATCCGATGCTCTGAAGCTTTGCGTGGCAGGTCCCGTTGCAAGGGGTTCAGGAATAGATATGGATGTTAGGAAAGATGACGCTTACGCAGCGTATGAAGAAATCCCTTTCAACGTAATAAGTTACAAGGAATGTGATTCCTGGGCGCGACTGATGGTTCGAGCTGAGGAGGTTCTAGAAAGCATAGACATCGTAATCTACGCGCTTGAGCACCTTCCAAGCGGCCGCTTCCGGGTTAGGGTTCCTAGAAGGCAACCGGAGGGTGAGGCCGTTGGCCGTGTTGAGGCTCCGAGGGGTGAACTCATACATTACGTTAAGAGTGACGGAACCGCCTATCCTTACAGGGTCAAAATCAGATCTCCAACGCTGGCGAACATAATATCTTTCCCAACGATGATCAGGGGCGGCTACGTTGCTGACATACCTGCGGTACTCGGAAGTTTAGATCCGTGTTTCTCTTGCACGGATCGCATGGTATTTCTAGACACTCAAAACGATCGGAGATGGTATTGGAGCTTGGAGGAAATAAAGCCTAAAAAAGCGAAATAGGTGATTTAAATGCCCATAGACTTGACCTTGATTGCAAGAGCCTTAATCTTCCCTGGTTTTATCTTCCTTTTGGCACTTGCGCTATTTTTTGACTGGTTTGAGCGAAAAGTAGCAGCCCGCATGCAGAACAGGATGGGCCCCACCTACACTGGTCCCCTAGGCATTCTTCAACCAGTCGCCGACTACATAAAGTTGCTGACGAAGGAAGACGTAATCCCGAGGCAGGTAAATAAGTTGCTGTTCACACTGACCCCTGTTCTTGCTTTTTCCCTGTTTGTCTTCGCCATGTTTTACATACCGATAGACGGCTCAAACGTTATTTTGAACTCGAGTTTCGAGGGAGACCTAATACTAGTCATAGTCCTGATAACCATCGCCAACTTTGCGCTGTTTCTATCTGGATGGTCCTCGACAAATCCGTACAGTGGGATAGGTGCAACTAGGATTCTGACCCAGTTCCTTGGATACGATATACCCGTGATAATACTCGCGTTATGTCCAGCGTTTCTCGCAAAGAGTCTATCCTTTGTAGCTATAGCGGCGAAACAAGCCATACCCTTCGCCCTCTTGATCCCCTGGTCTTTTGCGTTATTCATAATAACGCTTCAAGCTGAGTTAGAGAAAGATCCTTTTGACATACCCCATGCAGAAACCGAAATTGTAGGTGGCTACGAAACGGAGTTCAGCGGTAGGAAACTGGCCTTCATAAAGCTTTCAGAGGATTTCCAATTTTTGATTGGCGCTGCCCTTGTAACCGAGTTATTCTTAGGAGGCCCCTTTGGGCCGGTGCTGTTTGGCCCAAAAGAAATGTGGGGTGCTATTTGGTTTGTGGCGAAGACACTTGGGGTAATATTCATTTTGGAGTATATAGGTAATGTAAGCGCCAGGTTGCGCATAGACCAAGTCGTCCATTCGAATTGGAAGATTTTAATACCCCTCGCCATATTGTCCCTTGCTTTAACTATCACCTGTGAACCCTTACTTCGGTCAATAGTGAGTTAGGAGGAAGAGACATGGCCAACAAAATGAAACTGCCGTCAATGATAAGGGATATAGCCTCTTCCATCTTCAAGAAACCCTTCACTCGCGAATACCCCGCTGTCAGGGTGGAGGTTCCTGAAGGCTTTCGCGGTAGACACATCCTTGATCCGGAGAAGTGTATCAGTTGTGGTTTATGCGAGCGGGATTGTCCATCAAAGGCAATAGAACTCGTGGAGGTATCTGGTAAAAGGATGCCTATGTTTTACCTTGACCGTTGCATATTCTGCTATCAATGCGCGGAAAGTTGCCCAAGGGACGCGATAAGGTTGTCGACGGTCTTTGAGTTGTCAACAACCGATAAAGAAGGACTGCTGGTAAAGCCAGAGGAATTCATTCCACAGCAGCCAGTCACTACAAAGGAATGATGCACAATATGTTACTTGAAACAGTTTTGGTTGTAGGTCTCGTGGCCTCTGCTTTTTTTGCGATATACTTGGAAGAAACCGTGTATGCCGTTCTGTCACTGGCCACCATGCTCATCGTTCTGTCCACCTTCTACTTCAGTCTAAACGCTCCCTTCGCCGCCATCTTCCAGTTGGCAATAGGTACGGGAACCGTAGCGATCTTCTTTCTTGCAGGCGAAACGCTAACAACGAAAAGCGGCACAACCACATCACTCAAGAAGAAGCTTTTAGGCTTAGTGGCTTCTATCCTGCTTTCAATTCCATGTATATTAGGCACCGAACAGACAAAAACATTTGCGCGTTCAACCAGCTTTTCACTCTCCACAGCTTTGTGGGAGTTAAGGGCTATTGATGCTATCGCTCAAGGTTTAGTCATCTTGACGATCGCGCTCGGCATAGTGTTTCTTTTGAAGGAAGAACGAAGGCGGAGCTAAGATGGATTACATAATTCTTTCTGTGACGCTTCTGGCGATCGGAATATACGGTTTAGTGACAAAGCATGATTTGATAAAGGTGCTAATATCGATAGAGCTGATCACCATAGCAGCGTCAATGAACTTCGTTGTGTTCGCTTCGCTGATGAATGATTCTCTCGGTCAAACTTTTATGATATTGGCCTTATCCGTTGACTCGTGTATGACGGCTGTGGCTCTTGCACTTGCCGTGGTCGTTTATCGCAAACTAAAAATTCTAGACGTCACAGAGCTGTCGGAGCTGAAGGAGTAAAGCTAACAGAAGGAGGCAAATGTCAAATGCTGGAGGAAACCTAACATATCTATTCCGGAGTATGCCGCTTGGCTTTGTTGGGCGCTTCCTCTGATAGGAACTTTATTCGTGCCTGTAATCTCGAAGATTCACCGTAGGGCCGTTGGTTGGTACGCGGTTTTGATTAGCCTCATTTCTTCAATGTTTACTATCTCATTAATTCCCTGTGTAATTAACGCCCACGGTGAAGGAATTCTTTACTCGCTGAGTTGGATGCAGGCTGTGAACATTAAGGTCAGCGTCCTCGTAGACCCCTTAAGTGTACTGATGGCAAATGTTGCGGCCTGCATTGGAACGTTAATCATGATTTACTCGGTGAATTATATGGCAAACGAGGATGGCTTACCGAGATATTATTTCTTCATGCTGCTATTCGTCGGTGGGATGATTGGTTTAGTTATGGCCAACAACCTTCTTCAGATGTATATGTTCTGGGAGACAGTTGGCTTGTGCTCTTATGCTCTCATTGGGTTTTGGTATCGCAGATCCGATGCAGTGAAGGCCGGTACGAAAGCTTTCATCGTAACACGCATTGGCGACATATTTCTCTTGATAGGAATACTGCTTATCTATGTAAATACAGGAACATTCGATTTTCTCGAAGTGAAGTCCGTTATAGCAACTGGAGGCGCTAAACTTCCCATGTTGGCTATATCAACGTTCATGTTCATCGGAGCCATCGGTAAATCTGCTCAGGTTCCATTACATGTATGGCTTCCAAACGCCATGGAGGGCCCGACGCCTGTGAGCGCCCTAATCCATGCTGCAACGATGGTCAAAGCGGGTGTCTATCTTGTTGCTAGGATCTATATACTCTTCTCCCTTGTTCAACCATGGTTGATGAGCATTTCTTATATCGGGGGGATTACGGCTTTTCTCGCTGCGACCATGGCTTTGGTTAGCTCCGACATGAAAAGGGTTCTAGCGTTTTCTACAATCAGTCAGTTAGGCATGATCATGGCGGTTCTGGGTATTGGAACAGAGTTCAGCTGGTTTGCTAGTCAATTTCACGTGGTCAGTCACGCCCTCTTCAAGTCACTGTTGTTCCTCTGTGCTGGAGCAGTAATGCACGCCATACATACCCTCGACCTGGAACACATGGGAGGCTTAAGGAAGGATATGCCGGTGACCTTTATAGTAAGCATCATTGGAGCATTTTCCCTTGCAGGCATTCCGCCCTTCAACGGATTTTGGAGTAAAGATACCTTATTTGAGTCCATACTTATGGCTAACAACTATCCTGTTTTCGTGTTAATAGCTGCGACCTCTGTGTTAACCGTTGTATACAGCCTTCGGTGGATTTGCTTGATATTTCTCGGAGAGAAATCCGAGTTTAT
>Ga0224511_10000662_pt1 | contig 17603 bp, 7 predicted proteins | sample SF_May12_sed_USG_2_FD_169988 | JGI IMG/M metagenome (GOLD analysis project Ga0224511, IMG submission 169988) | Sediment microbial communities from San Francisco Bay, California, United States - SF_May12_sed_USGS_8_1 | ecosystem: Environmental > Aquatic > Marine > Sediment | place: USA...
CTTGTGCTAGTTTTTGTACGGGCCATTTTGTCATGGTGCCCTTAAACATGACATATCTACATTGTTTGCAACATTCTTTGTTTGAACATCTCTTCAATTTATATTGTATTGCCAAAACTGCTTCAAGATCGTTTTTCACAAATACAAAGTGGCATAATAAGTTATTTATCTACTAGATTTTAAGTTTATAACATGTTTCGCTTCTCTCAGTGAATAACCTTACACGATAATATATTATGAAACAACTTCATAGCTTCTAAATGTATATTTAAAATTTTATAAGTTTCTTAAATTAATGCTTAGTTTTATGTTTGTACGTACTAGGTATAGTGCTTTTTCTAAAAGGTTAATTACATGTATAGAATAAAGACATACACTTAGAAACATAAATTGCCTGCGTATTATAATAAGACTGTTGATGTCTGTGTGTTACCCATTAAATTGAAGCATAGAAATGACCATGTTTTTTTTCTGAAAATTAACCAACACTATAAAACTAACCATGTATTTTAAAGGCGTTTTGCCCTTGGGTAACATAACATATTTATTTATTGTGCATTTTTTATCCAACAAATAAGGACACAAACGGGTAAATCACGATTTCTTATATTATACAACATTCCCTAGCGAAATGATACCAATGCAATATAAACGTTAAAGGCCAAATGAAACTCAATCGTTGATATATTATGATATATTGAAAAACATTCATATGTTTTTTCTTCGGTAAAGCATACGCGTTTGACATTGTTATATATTGTGTACAATACAATTGTGTATTTGATATGTATGTGTACGTAATCATTCATAACAGAAACATAATATGTTGAAACGCGGGGGAGTAAACTTCAAAGCACAATGCCTTAAGTATAATAAAATAGGCATTATAAAAACGCACATGGCACTCCTTATCTTTATTTTCTATTACTTTTTTTAAAAGTTGCTAGGTATGTTTTTTTAAGCACTTATAATCTGTAACAAATCTTGAAATATGTTAAGTTTAGGAAAATTTACATTGCAAAAGAAATTGCAAAATGTTGTGACAAATCATGTGTTTTTGTACAACGAAATATAAACAACAACAACAACAACAACAACAACAACAACAAAAAATAAAATAAACATAAAAACCCCTGCCAGAGCCGGGAATTGAACCCGGGATCTTTCACACCCAAAGAAGATGCGTTACCCGTGCACCACTGAGTCAACTGAGAGTAACCATTGTAGTCAATCTATTAAACTGTTTTAAAGCATCATTTTTAACAGTTTATTACAATGTTTGAATATATACACACGTTAACAACCGTAAATGCTTTGCCTAAGGCTTTGACATTGACATGTTGAACGTTAAACTTTAGCAAATAATTGGAAACTATTTTCTAACAAATGATAGATGAAATACTTATCCATCTTTTGGTTCAAATTTTTCATTAATGTTCTGCCCTGGGTGCCAATTATCTTTTATATATATTGTTTATAATAATATATTAATCAATTAAAATTCACTAAACAACCGGCATTTTACTCTGATGTTAAAGCATTCCACAGCGAAATGGCACAAATGATATTTAGAAAAATTAAAGGAGCTAGAGCACAGAAAATTGGGTTGAAAAGTACTTATCTTAAAATATGATTTAGGTAAGTTTTAGCAAAGAAATGTGGTGTAGAATGGCTGACACTAAAAACATTTTAGACTACATATTTTAAAAGATGAAAAATGTATGTAAAACAGTTTCCGGTTTAAGTTTGCATTTCCGGTAATGTTGCAAACTTATTTTCCACATTTTTAAAGATAGAAAGATTTTGAATATAACAATAGTAAGTACATGTAAACAGTACCTAAAACTGATAAAATCATAGTTCTTGATATATCAGAAGTGCAAAAAAATCAAAGTTGAAAATGGCTTGCCCGCGGGAAAAATGGAAAACCCCGCGGCCAAACGGCCGGCCCGCGGGGTGGCCGCGGGGAAAATATCCCCGTATGATACGGGGTTTCTTGAAAACCCCGCAGGAAAAACAAATTTGAAGATATCACAGTTAATTGCCTTTAGGTAATGTAATTACATTAAAACAAATTGGTCAGTCCATGTCTCATCCCTGAAAAACAAATTTTGAAAATCCTGCGGGGAAAAATCCCCGTATGTGAAACGGGGAAAAATAAAAATTCCCCGTATGTGAAACGGGGAATATAAAATGCCCGTATGTGAAACGGGGAAAATAAAAAATCCCGTATGTGAAACGGGGAAAAGAAATATTCCGGTATCACCCCTTCGATGCATAAAGTTATCTATTTAAGCAATAATCAAACAAAATTATAATAATTTTAATATAATATTCAAGAAAAAAACAAAGTATCTTTATGTTTAAACTTTTAAAAAGGGCGCTCTGTAAATTGGGTTTAATTAAAATAAATATGCAGCTGCCATTTAAAATATTTCACTAGCCATTAGAGTAATTAAATTAAAATTAAATTAAGGGCATCATAATGCAGTGTGTTTATAATCATGCATGCTTGTGCACATGTTTGAGGGTGACACCCCCCCTTTTGGTACGCAGTATTCAGGGGGGATTTAGACGGTACGCAGTACACAAAGGGTTGGTACGCAGTACGCAGAAATGCTGTTATATCGTACGCAGATAACATTTTTTTACATTAAAAGGGTCCAATTTTCATCAAAAACACAACACACATGACATAAAAGTCAAATAACTCTAAAAAAAATTGCGCGCTCGCTTCGCTCGCGCTTGTTTGGGATCATTTCAGCATTTAAAAACTTAAACATGGATTTGCGGAGGTCAAAATCTAGGAATTTAACAAGCAAACACATCAAACCTAATGTTTTCAAGAATTAATGTACATGTGCATACCAGATACTGTAATTTTATCTTCTTTATGTAAATGGAAACGCCCAAAATGGTTGTTTTTGTTGTTAAACGGTACGCAGTACGCAATGTCAAAAAATGGCGGTACGCAGTACGCAATGTCAAAAAATGGCGGTACGCAGTACGCAATGCCAAAATAGAGCAGTACGCAGAACGCAAGGGGGGAGGGGGTGTCACCCTCATGTTTCTTGAGACACTATAATGCCATGAATGTTTATTTGTATAATGTTCCTCTTGATTCTGTTATACTGATAATTAGCTCAAGCTTTAAAGGTCAACATTAAAAAATATATTATTATTTAGAATGTCATTAATTTTGCAAGTAAGATTCAAATAATGATTATAATAAATTCTATTAAACATTATGCCCATCAGTTAAAGTGATTGATAAGCCTTGCACATTATTTTTACAACTCTGAAATTTAATATCTTACCTTATTGATTTGGCTCATTCTATGTACGTACAGTACTATCCTAGCATATTGTTAATACAAGGAAAGTATGATAGACACAGAGATACAGTGTCAAACACGTTACAAAGAAAAATTAAATGAAGACCACAGCTCATTTTCTGAAAGTCATTCCTCTATGTCACAAGAAGCTTGATATTTATCTTGTAGTATTTAATTTACGGACACCGGAACACATTCTTTTCAACCTGATATGCTAGTTTTAATAATAATATTTTATTATGCATATAATGATAAATTGAGTTTGCTTTTTTCATTATTAACATTACAACACCCAAAAAATTCAATTACAGTACTTTAATGATTTCTCTATCTCCACCAATGATGATTATGACGATATGCTATTTATGTATTTAAATAGAATAGAAACAATTAAGGTTAAAGTAGTTATGAACTTAAATAACGGAAACACATTGGTAATTTTTATTATTTATCTGAACTGGTCTTCATTACCATACACTATTGGTTGGTACTCAAGCATCTACTGCAATTAGACAACGACAATGACAAACAAAATACTTCAACTTCATACATACAACTATCTAAAGGCTTGCTTTTAAAGATAGTATTTTTATATATTTTTTTCTATATGTCTCTCTCTTTGTGGAAATATACCTAGTTGTGTAAATTAACAGTTTCTGTCAGAAAAGAATGTTCAGCATGTTTCGGCCTATACCAGTCATTTTATATTGCCCATATAAATATTTTATTCTGTCACTAGCTAGTCAAATATATTTTAATTTAACGCATCTTTAGTTTTTGTTTTAAGAAACGTGACCATGTCCTACTCAGTACAGTTGTCATAACAAGTATCACAACTAGTATTGTCCGCAAATGAAACTAAGACTCAATCTAATCTATGTTACAAGGGAGCTTGTTTATAAGCACTCAACACTGTTTTATAAAAAAAGATGGGCAGTAATTTTGAGTTATCTTTCCTCAAAAGTCAGATGGTTATAAACACACATGATAATCCCATCACAAAAGGCATTATTTATTTTCCTGTATTCATAATTCAGCGAGAAATAGGAGTTAATATGAGTTTTTTCATTAGAACTTAAAAGAATGTACTTTTAATAAAAAAAAACTGAAACATTTACTGACATTGACATGCATGAGGGTGACACCCCCCTCCCCCCTTGCGTACTGCGTACCGCTCTATTTTGGCATTGCGTACTGCGTACCACCATTTTTTTTCCTCGCGTACTGTGTACCGTTTTACAACAAAAAATCAACCATTTTGGCCGTTTCCATTTACATAAAGAAGATAAAATTACAGTATCTGGTATGCACATGTACATTAATTCTTGAAAACATTAGGTTTGATGTGTTTGCTTGTTAAATTTGCTAGATTTTGACCTCCCCAAATCCATGTTTACGTTTATAAATGCTAAAATGATCCCAAAAGTCATTTAGAGTTTTAGAATTTAGAGTCATTTCACTTTGTATGTCACGTGTGTTGTGCTTTTTGATGAAAATTGGACCTTTCTAAAGTACAAATTGATGTCTGCGTACGATATAACAGAATTTCTGCGTACCGACCCTTTGCGTACTGCGTACCGTCTAAATCCCCCTGAATACTGCGTACCAAAAGGGGGGGGGTGTTACCCTCATGCATCAAAGCATGTACAACTTAATATTACACCTTCTTATTTAACACCCATTTCCTTAAAAAAGCTGTCTGTATCTTTATTAAGCAGTAAAAACTACTCCCAAATGAGAAACTGCTACATATAAGGAAATTATTACAGAAAAAATGTATTTTTTGAAAATATGTGGCCGGCACAAGTCAGCTTTGTTTATTTACATTTCGACCCATTAAAACAGTTACATAGCTTGACTACAAGCGATACTCTCAGTTGACTTTGTGGTGCAGAGGTAGCGCATCCGCTTTGGGTGCAATAGGTCAATTCTAGAGCTAAATTCGGCTCAAGTAAGTTTTATAACTGATTTTCTTTTGTTGTTGTTGTGTTTTTATTTTTTGTCACAAGCTTTTTCAATTCCAATTCCTTTGCAATGTTACTTTATTTAGTATTCTTAAAGATGCTAGGTCTGTATTTTTATACCCTTATAATCGGTTATAAATCTTCCAATGTCTTAAGTATGCTAAATACATGAAAATTGTGAGAATTGCAAACTTTTGTGACAAATAATGTGACAAAAACGGAAAAACACAACAACAAAACAAAAACTCAAACCTAAAAACCCTTGCTGGAGCCTGGGATTGAACCCGGGACCTCTTGCACCCAAAGCGGATGCGTTACCACTGCCCAATCATGTTACCGCGAGTGTGGATTGTAGTCAAGCCATTTAACTGTTTTGTCGCAACGTTAATTAATAAAGCCAAATTTGCGTGTCAGACATTTTCAACTAATACCTTTTTTGTATTATTTTCACATGCATGAATAAAGTCTATGTTTGGCAGTTTCTCATATTTACGGGAGTAGGTTTCGCTGCTTAAAAAAGGTTAAAATGTAAGATGTAAACAATTCTGACCTCAAAGATACAGGCATAGCATCTTTAACATATTGTGACCAATTATCAAGATACAGACTTGTTAAAGGGGCATTGTCTGATCTTTTTATCAGTTATTTATCTGCCATTTATTAAATTTTTTAATGTCAAGTAGTATTTAATCCTCAAAAAGTATGAAATGATAACATAATACCGAAACATATTGCAAAATACGCCAAAAAATGTATTCACGATAAGGACCGAATAAATTGTTGATTGCCCATAAATCTCGGTTATTGCAGATTAGATGGTGTGGTGTAGCCCACTCTCGGAGGTTTACAGACTTTATCGGAGAGTGTCGTTTTCCGATGAAATGACCGAGGGGTTCTGATTGGTCGAATCTAAAATTAAATCGTTGCACTCAACAGGCAAAATGTACTGAGTAATTCTGGATTACCTGTCCCTATTAAAACACTGAGAATGATTTTAATATTTCAGTTAGAAATATCTCGCTTAATGTGCATTTGTTGGCATAAGTTTTTTTTAATGGATACACTTACTTTTGTGTTTCCTACATAAGTGTAATTAGTGAAAGAATCAGACAGCTCCCCTTTAATGAGACATAATTGATTTTTACTGCTATTGTGAATTTTGTTTCAAAATTTGTTGAATAAATTATATATAAGGAGAACTCAAATATATTATAAATTGTATTTCTTTTCTCAAACAAAAACATAATAATAAAACACTTATTTGTAGAAACACAGAAGAAAAACAACCCTAACATAATCAAAGGATGACATAATATTAATACTATGTTATTGTTTCAATAGCACATGGTGTTAATAAAAGTCAATGTAAAAAGCAAAAGTCAGAGAGATTTACGTAATTTGAAAAAAAAAGAATGGGAATAATAATATAGAAATAAGATACAATATAGTCAATGATAATTTTTCGTTTCAAAACAATGGGATAAAAAAGTGCACATGTTGGAAAACAATGGGTTTTATGGGAAAACAGTGGGTTTTGGGAAAACAATGTTGTTTTTTAAAAAACAATGTTTTTGACACGACTTCACACATGATTTTTTTTTATTATAAAGCATATGCATTTTATCAAAATAAAAACTATTCATGTTTTACATAAACTTTCTTTTTATAACACAATCCCTCATAGAAGTCGCAGTCTTATTGGCCATGTTATTCAAGAACTTTGATAAATTCTCCTCTGTTTTGCATTTCTCCACTCTGAAATTACTACTTTTCAGTTGTCGAAAATCATTGCGATTTTTAAGCGCACATATTTTGAAACTGTGCGTTTTTTCCCAGACATGTGCGTGAAAAACGCAAAACGCAGACCAAAAATTATCACTGAATATAGTTATATATTATAGTTATGATATATTATCAAACAGTCGGCCTGCTTGGACAGCTTCGTCGTTTACACTAGCACTGCGTTTCAAATGGCTTCATCTGATCATACGTCAACTGTCTCTGGATCCCATCAGCAAACCTCACAATGAAACTGTCACCTACAAATGCATTAAAGTCATGTACTAAGCTGTATAAATGATTCAATTCTTGATATGTAAAATGTTTACAAAGCACTATATTTCAATAATAATCTAACATGAATAACACCGGCTATGTGCAAGTTTAGATTCATCATTCTAATGTTTAATATGAACAAAATCAACTAACAAAAGCTCTAATTAATTAATGGTTTAACATTTTTGGTTTAAATCTAAACAATTTATAATAGGGCAGTATAGAGTACAAATTTAGTATGCATACCATTCATAATCACTCGCTTGATGATGGCAGAATACCACCCATCAAGGTTTCCTCCTTTCTGCCTATACCAGGCCCTGACCCGGTCACCAGCGCAGTAGGAGTGCTGCTAGAACATAACAAAAATCTCAGTCTGTAAAACATATTTAAGAAATGAAACAATGCACTTGTTTTAAAAATGAAGATATAGTTTGCAATAAAATTAAAGGCAGTCAAAAGTTATTATGAGTACAAATTCCCATCTACATTATATATCAAGACACTTAAAAGAAAAGCAATTATAGGCTATTGTTAAGCTATAAATAATGTACACTGTAATTTTTTTTTCACTTTTACCTTTTGCTGCAAGCAGCGTCTGCTTCGCCGACTACACGTAGATGACTGGGCGGCCTGGTGCTCTGTGTCTGGCAGTGTCTGGGGTGTCGGGACTGGCGGTGACTGGGGTGCTGGGGAAGGCGGTGTCTGGGGTGCTGGGGAAGGCGGTGTCTGGGGTGCTGGGGAAGGCGGTGTCTGGGGTGCTGGGGAAGGCGGTGCTGGAGGTGTTGGGGATTGTGGTGCGGTCACATCTAGGTCTCGTGGAGACCAATCTCTGAGAGATTCAAGGAATGCCTGGAAACAGGAATGTAATGTAACTGCATGTAATGCATTAATATAACATTGACAAAAAGAGTCAAACTGCCATAAAAGATAGCAGTAATTAGACTGAAGTAGATACACATACACACAATTGGTCAGCACTGATCATGAAACAATTTGTGTCACGGTTTTCATTTATGTACAAACTTAAAGCATGATATTGATAATTGTAAATTTATGGGGTTAATTTTAATCTCAATAGTAGATAACTGATTCCAAATTCAATGAATATTATTCCTCATCATCAGTTTCTTTAAACAGAGCATAACATTTTTGTTACTAGAAACTAGAAGGAATGATTCATTTATAAAAACTAGTAATAAAAAAACTGCATTCTTTACCACATTGTGCGTGTCTTCAAAGGCCTCCGACCATGACGAGTCTGACGATTTAGACCTGTCCGACTGAAACATATATAAACCATAAAGGATTATTATTTAATCAATTTAAAAATAGACCTCATGAATTAAAAATTATGAGATTACACAAAACACCAAAACAAATTTAGATAAATACAACTACAGGACATATTGTTCTAATTTTTATTACAATATAAGAAATGTTTTAGTCAGCAACAAACATTTCTTTTAAAGTATTATAAAAGTGATTTTAACATTCCACAGCCAAAACAAACAAAAATCAATAATAAATAAGTATAAAAATCTTACGATGAAATTAGGGTCTGCCACAGAATCATCATCATCATCGTCAAGGCCATCATCACTGGGCAGCTGGAAAAAAGATGAATAGTGAATGCATTTGAACATTAAATTTTGCATGTACTGGAGGATGTCGAGGCATCCTTTTGGATCCTTAGGGAACACGTTAATCAAAATGCCTTACCAAGTCTGATGCTGATTCTTAAGATGACCAGAGAAATACGTATTCTTTGAATGTAAAGAGATCATAACTGGCCAACAAAATACAAAATATACCTTGTATGAGATGGTATAGGATTTCCTCCTTGGAAGGACAAGGGCTTGTGCTGGGCTGCTGCTTGTGGTCGGGGGATGAGGCCTGGCTGGAGCTGGAGGAGGAGATACGTCTGCCTCAGCATTCTCAAATTCAAAGACAGTTGCTGCCTTCAGCCGACGCTTGAAATTGAAACCACATGCAAATTAAACGATTTTGAATCCTTAAGTTGTACTTGAACTAAATTATTAAAATTGATCAAAGTTTCAAACACAAGTAGAGTTATACTTTAAATAATATACACAAATGACAAAAACAATGTGAAAAAAGTGAAATACTTGGATTGTGCTGGTTTGCATTTGTTTTAAAAACTATAAGTGTTTTACCTAAAGCAAATGCTGCTAGAACTCAAATACAAAGTAATTGATTTGCACTGAATGAAATTCAATATCTGTAGATTATTTTTTCCTGAACACTTAAAAAAACATAAATAAAATTTCATGTACATTTTCAGCCTGGACCCGCTGAAGTTCTCTCTGCAGACTGGCGACAGTCCCGTCTCTGCCATCACCAACCACTCTCATGGCATGCTAAAAATGACAATTTCTCTTCATTACTGTTCTTCATAGATAAAAAATCTGAATTTGTTTGCAAATAAAGATAGTGACGTTATATCAGACATCTAGAAAACAAAAGATATAAAAGGAATATTATTTTAGCATTGATCCGTCGGTGTGTATCACTTTATATAGTATATAGTATCACTGTAATTTGCCAATGTTAAGTATATCACATGTAAGTTGTAAGAGTGTGATGCCATATTACACATGCAACGAAAAGTGATACAAACCAACAGATCAAAGCTCATGTAATGTTTCTTTTCCTATAAAAACAGCTGATCTACACAGAATTTTACACTAAAGTCAAAAAATAACATCAGTGTGACGTCACAACACATTGGTTATCGAATTAACATGGTGGGAGTGTGTTTTGGGATTTCAGTCCGTTACACAAGGTGGAAGCATGCTACAAAATTTTCAATCTGCCTTGTTGTATTAGTGTATTGTATTCATATATAAGGTATATAATAATAGATTTTCCACCTTGTTTTTACTGAAAATTTACCTTTGCATCCTGAAAACGGACGTTCATCAGGTCTGGGGTTATGTGGCCTTGGGCGCACGCTCTAAGGCTGGTAAACACAGTGTCTTCGTCTGAAAAAAGTTTTTAACTCAATTATCAATAGAATCTACTTTTTGCAATAGTGAAGGCATGGGTTGCTGGGGTGCAACATTTAAAAGAGAAAATTAAACAATCATTTATGCATATTATCAATAATTAAAAAGATGAAGCAGTTCAAATGACTTACATTGAATTGATAGATCCATAACATGTCAAACCACAAACATTGCCATATGGTCTATGGTTAGAATCTAGCCTGTGGGTAAATTCTTACTGTAAACTTTTGTTAAGATAATGGATTTTAGGGATTGTGGCTAGAAATGGATTTATGCATAGGTTTAGCTGTATAGCATTTAAAGCTGATTATCTAACAATATATCAAAAAAATACCTTTCACCCCTGGAAGAGACCTGAACAGGTTCGCATTAACTTTCCGGCCACCACTGACAGCATTCTTCATCACAATGACTGCCTGGTTGTAGCACCTGGTGCTCAAGGTGGCCACCTTCAGGGCTTCCTTGAACCGGCCACCAAACTCGCTCTTCGTTCCCTGTAACACATTTTGCAATAATTCATTTAAAAAAAGAATAAGAAGGGTAAAGGCCAAGCAATACAAATCAGTCCCTTATAACTAATAGAAGCTAAAAGCAGTTTTAACCTATTATACATCAGTCGTGAATTAACATGCTTAAAGCCACTACTTAGAATTGGCAAGTAATTGTTCGCTGGAGTATAATATACATCAAGCATGATAATCAAAATACTCCTTATGTATACAATATTCTGAACAAGGAACTTAAAAACAAAATTCCATTTACTATTATACTTATCCTTGTATTACATGACTGTCTTTACGGCCCAACAAGCCAAGTATTCATGCTTATTTGGACTAGGTCTACCTCATTTATCACATTTCAAAATATTTTTTCTTGCATGCAGCTAATATGTCCTTAACAAAACTTAATGCTGAGTTGTGTAGATACGATTACCTCAAACTTCATCATTTTGGCAACCTCCATTCGCCACATCGGTAGCCTGGAGTTGAGGGGTTGTTCTGGGTCATTCCCGCATGTCGCCACCTCTGGGTGTATTTGCCTCATCAGCTGTAGAAAAAATATAACATGTTAAGACTCACAGGATACAGCTTAATAATTTTTTTTAAATACATATAATTAATTCAAGATAAAGTTATTCAGTTACAAAAATAGGAGTTTACAGAACTGGATCAGTATAATGTTATTATTACTGGATTAAAGAGTCTGCAGTGTTCTTAAATGAGGTAAAAGAACTTGCTAAGTAAACTGTGACATTAAGCTTTACCATTACCTTTTACAGAAAGACGTAAAAGTGAGACAAAATGACATATCTATTGTAAGTCATGTTCAAGGATACATAAAATAAATAATTATATTGTATTAATGTCATACATGAACTTGCTTGTCGAATACAAATTCACATTTGTACTTGGGGAGTGTGCCTGGTGTGCTTGTGGCTGGGGTCGGAGTGCCTGAAACCATGATACATTAAAATCAATACAGTTATATCAGTAGGGAGACCTAAGGAAGCAAAGCAAGTCTGTGAGGGAACTGTAACTGGAAAACACTGTTGATATATATAATATAAATGTTAGGAAATCTTTTTTTACAGAAATTTTAAGACCATACAATTGTGTTTCTAAGAACATACTCTTTTTTTAATGATTAATATAAGAGTCAGCATTAGACTAAAATTATCAGTATTAAATTCAGATGGATGTCAAAGGGACTCCACGGAGGTCTGAACATAACACCCTATTTTTTGAAAACCGTGTTGTCAACATCTGGGGCCTAGCATTCTATCATATGGTACCGTAAAAAATGTCCGTTTTTCCTGTTCACAGATACATATGTTTTTATACCCAGATACCAACAACATGTTTGGGTATCAGAAAATGTTTAATATGCTAAATACATTGATAACAAGATTTTCTTTTTAGTGTGTTACACAACAAGACAGTGGGGTCTCTTCAACTGATTTGTTTTTACATTGAATACTTGAAACATTGAAAATTATAGTACCTCTGATGTGGAATAGCAGGTCCAGTCCCTTCATAAGGGCATGAAGGGACTGGATGAAGGACCTCGGTGAGGCATGGTCCATCAACCCTGCGAAACATCTCTCGACATACACGTAACTGCGCAGATGAAGTGACCAGCACTTCAAGCCCGTTTCCTGAAATGAAAAAATACAACAGAATGTAACCTTTAATTGCTATGCCTGTATCTTATAGGTTAAAATTGTTTACATGTTACATTTTAACCATACTTAAGCATTGAAACCTACCCCCGGGAAATACGAGAAATTTGCAAATATAGTTATTCATACATGTACAAATATTACAGAAAAAAATGAGTTGAAAATGGGTGACCCGCATATTCGGCTTTGTTTATTAACATCTGACCTATAGCTTTGAAACAGTTAAATAGCTTCACTACGATCATTATTCTCAGGAAACTCAGTCAGTGTTGTAGCAGTAGTGCATCCGGTGTAAGAGATCCTAGGTTCATTTCTTGACCCCACCAAGGGTTGTTGTTTGTTGCTGTTGTATTTTTACTCTTACATTATTTGTCACAAAAAACTTCAAATATACTAAGTATTCTAAGCATTTTTGCAAGATTAAGGATTATAGAAGTATAAAGATACAGATCTAGCATCTTTAAAAACAAGATATAATATCCATATCCTAGGATAGGACAAAAACATTTTGATTGTTATATGCAATAGAAAGTGACAGTCAATATGTATAGACAGAAAAGAACATGCATTTATATAATTTGAAGCTAATAGAGCTCATTGTTTAATGTCTGCGTCTATTGACCATAACTTTTTACTTTTCCATCATTCGGTGCAGTAGAGCCTACTTCCATCAAAAATAATAAAACAATAGTCAATTTACATATTTTGTGTTTCACTAATTTTGGTATCAAAAAACTATATAGTGTTATGATATAATCACTTATACTTACAAACATTGCATTTGTTTCAGATAAATTGTTGTTTAAATGAAAATGATAATTGTCTGCCAAAACACCATATTTATATTTTTATCCTTATAAGGGTCGCAAACAAGTTCCTACCTCATTCTGTCTTAGCAGTCTTTCCCCAACTACTTCAACCTGGTCGCCCGCTTCCTTCACATTGATTACCCGGAGGCAGTAGTTCTTATCACTCCGTCTGAAAAACATGTGGTGTTCTATTTGGACAAACTGTTACACCTAAATTGTTGGTATCATAGCCTGCTAATTAGTTTATAAGCCTGAAGCCTGAGAACCTGAAATTTTTAGGTCTGTCGGTCGTTTAGAATTGTATGCAAGGTAGTCCGACTGGTCGATTTAAATTTTGAGGGGTTGTTCTGGGTCATTCCCGCATGTAAAATTCTAAATAAAGAAAAACTGACATGACTGATTGTGGATTTTTTTTGGTAAGAAATCACGAGCAATATTAAAATAAGTGCAAGTCAAATAATTTCAAATATGATTTATAAAAATTATGACCACAACAAAAAGTTTGGGCTATTAAAAATGCAAGCTATGCAAACTTTTGTTTCAATAGCCCGAAAGGCTATAATCGAAATAATTAATGTGCAGACTGGTTTCAATGTATCATAATATTTGACAGTCCCTTATAAAACTACAACAAGAATCCCCTTGTTATATTACCGTTCAACGAGAGCATTTAACCATACACCTAAGTTTTCATATTTTTTTCACCTAAATCATAAGTATATCCTCCTAAATGATAAGATCTGATATCATCGATAACACTGGGATGTTACTGAATATAATTTGCAAACATTTAATAGCCTAGCCTTTTGTAAAAGCTCTCGGGATTAATCGGTTTTAAACAAAGTTTAATTCGCATAAGAAACATTCTGGAATGCTATTTTTAGGAAAGTATTGTGTTGAACCATTTACGGAAATAATTGAATGGCTTTCCGCAAAATTATAAATCTTATTTGACTAACATGGTCAAATAAGAAAATGCATTTTAAGAATGCCCAAAAATGTTATGGAAAGGGTTTCTGAGTTGTAAAGCTGTGTCAGTATTTTTTAAATTATGCATTTAATAATATTCAGGTGTTTATTTGACATTTAATTTACATGAGTTTGGCTAGGAATAAAACTTAAAGCTATTGGCAGACGTCTAACCCCCAAGTTTGACAATGAACTTGACATTGCCATTGTACTTTGGACAACTACCCATGTGGGCTTTTTCATATGTGTTAAATGTTCTTACAAATTTACATATGACACAAAAAAATTGTTTAAGAACAACCTTATTTATGCAGAGAATCCTATTCTTGTAAATGTAAGAAATCGCAATACAGTTTTCCATGCATGTTTTCATTGGTAAAGAGGTTATAGGTAGACGGTTATGACTAAAATGCGAAAAGCCGGGCTTTTCCCTACAAGCCGGTATGTCTCTTCAACAAGCCCCGATAAAATGCGAATAAAAGTGATATTAATGGAATTTTTGATAAAAAAGCATATAAAAACACATTGTTTTGATATAATTTCTCAATTTAGTTCTTATTTTTTCATATATTTGTATTTTTAAGGCTTTTTATAATTATTCTGACTACAGAAATGTACTGTAAACCGAGAAGTTTAAGATGACCAAAATATAACCACATTTTAACTATTAGAAGTATTCAAATTCGTCACGTCATCTGTAATTAATATGGTATTTGTCTTAACATAAAAAGTCTAGTCAGGTTTTAAATTATAACGTTTATTCTAAAATGGGCTTCTATTAGGAATGCCTGACTGTACGCATCGCGACTTTCTACTTCGATAAGCCGGGGTTTCAGCAGATGTTTAAAGCTATTTATTCAAATTTTAAATTACATATACAATGAAATATATTTTAAATAATAATTTAGTATTTCGAACACAACGAAACATTTATTTTATTTTTATTTGGCGAAAACGTGGATAATCGGAAATGTCTCTTGCTATTTGTTTACGTTTGACTGCAAAATCCGTGCAACGTTAATCACCGTACTTTTGCATACCACTGATTGAGTACATAAAAAGCTTAAATTCATATCGTTTCATACATATTAAGAAGTGAATTCAAAAATAATATCAAAACAATGTGCTTTTATATGTTTTTCCATCAAAGATACCAGTACTATTCCTTTAATTTACATTTAATTGGGGCTTGTTGAAGAGACTTATCGGCTTGCAAAGGAAAAGCCCGGCTTTTCGCATTTTAGTCATACCGCTAGGTAGACTACAGTGCAAGAGGTCCTGGGGTTGATTTTTGTCTTAATAAAATATTTTTAAGATTTTTTAAATTTGGTTGTTGTTGTGATTTTATTAGTCTAAGTAGTTACATATAATTTGTTTTAGTTACTTTAAATACTGCCACATTATGAGGGTTGTATGATAAATTTGTGGACTTCGCTTTAAGTAAAAGCAATAGAAAAAACGGTAAATTTGACTCCTCTATGTAACATTTGAGGCTATGATGTATTTATATTAAAATTTCTCATTATTAATTAAGTTTTTCTTTTGTCGGCATGTTATTTCCAACAAAATCTTAAGCATATCTGATCATATTTCCCTTTTAGTTATTTTGAGCTGAATAAGGTTGGTAACGGGCAGTAAATCTAGTGGTAAAGTGGCTTTGAAAGTTACTCAAATTTGTTTTAACAAAGTACAACATAAATACCTTCATTTTTTCATTTGATGTTCAAAGAATGGTGCTTATATAAGGCATTTACATTTAGAAACATTTGGAAGCACCAAAACCTCGATGAAATCAGTTTTTTCACTATTGCCTGCATTAAAGATTTATAAGCTCATAAGTACAATGTACTTTAAAGAGCAAAAGTAAGTTAAAGTCTTAACAATTGTGTTTTAGAAAACAACATATTAAAAACGCATGAATTAAGATTTTTAAGAACTTAATAAATTTTATGTTTTCTAGTTTCCAATGATATTATTTATTAAAAAAACACATATAAAGTGCTCCAGTAACTGTGTCCATGGTTGCAAATAGCCACCTCTGAGTTGCAAAAGTCTATACTCAGTCAGATATTAATTTTATGCTAAACACATATTAGTTATAGTTTTCTGTACGTTTCATGAATGACGTAAGCAAAAAGCAATACACCCATTTAAGGGCCACTAAAAAAATATCAGTCAGGGGTTGAAACACTCAAGGTTGGACATGCACTTTTCAACGCCTCAACATAACTAAATGAGCCATTGGCTAATAATAATAATAATTTGATAATAATAATAATAATGATAATAATAATAGTTTAATTAAAATGATTATTGAAAAATGGAAAATGTTTTCTAGTGTTATCAACATAAAGAATCATCATTATACACTGTGTAACTCATGACAAATTGTATGTAACACTTTGCCATGACAGGTATTATTACAGTCAAAAAAGTTTTCCCATTGACCTACAATATTATTTAGTATTTAAGTTTTAACAATAAGTTTAACTGTTATCTTAATTCTTAAGTATTATACTATGCATACATTCAGTAAGTAAGTCTAAATGAAGAAGTTGTTAACAAAAAAACTTGCGAACATACAAGTCTTAATCTCAGTTATTGTGAAAAAGAGGGGTATATATCCACTTTCACCTATGTCCTGCATAATTTTACATGCAAACAAACAAAGAATTAACTATAATCAACATTTAATTGCGGTCTAATTTCAATTCTAATTAGTAATAATGGTACTGCAATTTTATTGTATTGCCAATTCATGTACTTTTGAACTTGGGCTTCAATCAATGAGACATTTTTATAACAAGACAAACTGTTAAAACAAGATTTCCCATTAAAAATGACTTAATGAATTAGGAATTAATTGATGAAACCATTAACAAATAACAGCTTTAGTTATAACACAATCCTATAAATTAATTTAAGTATTAAAATTAAGTAGTATATTTTTAAAACTTGTCTCCTTTCTAGTGACTATTATAGTAATATAACATGCACACATATTTTAAGATTCACAATGGCCTATTATGGTTTTTATGATTCAGGTTTTTTTTACAAATCAATGCACTTTATAAACTATATAATAAAAATTAGTAGAAATATTAAAACATTATCTATTATCAATAAGTTTTTATATGTTACATCTGTCTAGTGTTTTATTTTTTAATAAATTCCCTTAATGTTCATATCCTAGAGGTTAGTCTTTAAAATGCATACAGATAATGCTATGGTTATTGAGAAAATGATGTCTAACTAGTTAATTG
>Ga0224511_10000663_pt1 | contig 17601 bp, 11 predicted proteins | sample SF_May12_sed_USG_2_FD_169988 | JGI IMG/M metagenome (GOLD analysis project Ga0224511, IMG submission 169988) | Sediment microbial communities from San Francisco Bay, California, United States - SF_May12_sed_USGS_8_1 | ecosystem: Environmental > Aquatic > Marine > Sediment | place: USA...
GAACTGACTGATGGTTTTATAGGGTCGCAGCGGAGCGCTGCTGGATACTGCGATCTGCAGACACTGGGGTTGTGAACTGACTGATGGTTTTATAGGGTCGCAGCGGAGCGCTGCTGGATACTGCGATCTGTAGACACTGGGGTTGTGAATTGACTGATGGTTTTATAGGATCGCAGCGGAATGTGAAAAAAGCCGGCGATTGAATGATGACCTGAATTCCCTTCAGAGGGCGCTGCACATGAAGGAAGTGGAAGTTCAGGGAGCGGTTCAGCAGGGATTGGATCTTAGCTCAAAGTTACCGAACTCAAATGAGACGGGTCGCAAACTGGAGCAGACACTTCGTGAAAATATGGATTTAACCAGAAGGTGACTGCCTAATGAAACTCCTTGCTGTCATTACAAAAAAAACCTAAATATTTTGATTGAGCCATCCAAATCGGGACTAAGCTATCCTGACCATAATCTTACAGTCTTCAGAATCAGACAGCTGTGGTCGTTAATTAGCTGAGAATCGATAGGAAATGCACCAAGAGAAATAGACTTTTGTGCTCTCTGAAGCGAGATTGTTTCCTTTTTGAGAGATAAGGTCACTGCACTTTGTTTTAGGAGATCACTAAATTGATTGTGATTGAATATCAATCTGAGCCTGTTATAGGTTTTCCTGCTATCGTTGATTTTACATTGCCTTCCTCACTCGCTGATCATGCCTGGCGCTCAAGGCTAGAGAAATTTTTCAGTTAGTGGTATGAGTGTGATGTCTGGGAAGGACCTGAGGGCTGATAGTTTCTTTATGATTATAGATATGAGGCGGAGATGCTGCAAAGAAGAGAATTTGAAGAGAAAATACATCATCTTGAAGAGCAGATCAGCTTCCATGATGAACTGAATAGACAGCAGCAGCAGGACCTCCAGGTATTGTTTTCTGATTTCTGCTAAGCTCCATCAGGTTCACCTACTGAACTGAGGCTGATTATGTCAGTCAGCTGCACCTACTGACAACACCAGGTTAAAATATCCTATGCTTTTGTTTGTTTTACTCGAGCAATTGGCCATCTTTTTTAACGGACCTCCTAAGCCTGAGGCTTGTTGGAGAGGTAGGAGCTAGCGAGGAATTATTCGAGAAGCTCCTTCACAGTGCTTCTCAGGTTTACTCTTCTGTGCTCGCTATCTCCCATGACCCTGTTATCGCATGACTGTCGTGGAGTAAATCTCTTTTTCTCCGCAGGATCGTTTAGCCGCTGCCAACACGGCCATCTTGAATCTGGAGGGAAAGGTACGAGTCCTGAATCGACCAGACCAGGATCAGCATATCGCCGAGATGTTGGCTAGTGTACGCGATGCAGCAGAGAGAGAACTCTATAAATACAAACAGGAAGCTGAGGATATGTTCAGTAGAAATGTGAGTCGTTTTGGCAATCATCTCATCTCGTACCCTTAATATTGTTGGCATGGAGTTATCCTCCCCTTTTTAAGGGCTTGATTGAGCGTTTGCGAGAGAATTCAATAGATTGCATCACACTCACACGAGTGTACCCAGGAAAAGGCAGAAATGGAATCAGACATGCCCTAGTTTCATAATGATGATATAGTCACAAAAATTTACTTTGTAAGTCAAGGCACACAAAATTCTATTATGCGTGTCCTCGTGTGGAAATAGCGTACGTGATTTGTATGCTGATTCTAAGCTCCAGCAGTAAGTCAATTACGGATCGTGCTGCTCTGTGGGTCATTTTCATTTCTTCTTGGTAGATCACAATGCTTAAATCCCAAATGGATGCAGATCGAAAGTCATTTGAAGCTGTCACTGATGAAAATCGGAAGCTACTTGGAGTTATTGAGGAACTCAATACCAAGATCAGGAATCTGCAAGGAGAGGTGGGTTTGTTTCTGTAATAGAAGATTGTTATCCCCACTCATAACGGGGCAGTGCCATATACCATGCGCATGCTCGATTTCATCCTGAAGGTAAGTGTATTTCTGTAACAGTAGAGTTTTACATGGTTGGGGTTGTTAACTATTGGAAGACACCCGGGTATAGAACCCTCACTTAGAATATTGCTAGAGATATAGTGATGCTATGAAGATCGGAATTGTCTCGGTGATTATTCTCATCTTTACCGCTCAACCAGAGGTACTAGAAAATTCTAACACTGCCGTGTCTACAAAAATGAAAAACAAATTCAAATTTTTGTTTACTGTCACTATATAAATATAATACTCGGGGTAAATTAGATCTAGGTACAAACACTCATATGGTGACCTACAGACATATTTCTACCTCAGTTCTAGCCACACTGTAATCATATGGTAATCTACAGACGTATTCCTACCTCAGTTCTAGTCACGCTGTAATCATATGGTGACCTACAGACATATTCCTACCTCAGTTCTAGTCACGCTGTAATCATATGGTAACCTACAGACATATTCCTACCTCAGTTCTAGTCACGCTGTAATCATATGGTAACCTACAGACATATTCCTACCTCAGTTCTAGTCACGCTGTAATCATATGGTAACCTACAGACATACTCCTACCTCAGTTCTAGTCACACTGTAATCATATGGTAACCTACAGACATACTCCTACCTCAGTTCTAGTCACGCTGTAATCATATGGTAACCTACAGACATATTCCTACCTCAGTTCTAGTCACGCTGTAATCATATGGTAACCTACAGACGTATTCCTAACTCAGTTCTAGCCACACTGTAATCGCTCGAAAGTATCAGAGCGGTATCACCACGAGGAATTTACGTTGTTGCGCGTGACTTTCTGCCAACAATGTATGATAACATCGACTGTGCGCCGTGTCTGGTTGCTATTAGCTACTCGGTCTAAAGCTGATTGGCTACCCAGTATGAGCCAAGAGCCCTACCCTATATAGCAGTAGCCTTATACTACCTCATTGTAGATAATGCATCTGGAGCATGGTAAACGTTCAGCAGAAGAGAATGTACAAATGGAGAAAGATCGTAATGTTCGTCATTCTCAGGCTATGGAGGCAAAACTCAAAGACTTACAGGTAGGTGGCTGCTTACTTATAACATTTGATTAGCAGATTTATGTATCTTACCATTATCCCATCACCTCTGAACATTAGGCATAGAGTCTTGTCGTGTTCAGCATTGCCCCTTTGGGTCTGGTGGATAAGCACATTGGCCTAGAACGATGTCATCGGACCAACACTATTTATCAAACATGTAAGTCCTCAGTCCCTCACCTACCATCAGATAGCATCATAGTAAGACAATGAAAACAAAAATAAAAGTACATTTAACTTTTTTCAATCCGATTTTATTGTGTTTATTGTGTCAGCGTACCTGCACTGTTATTATACAGGATATGCTGTTTGATAAGATGAAGGAGCTTAATGCTGCTCGCTGCCAGAATCTTCCGCTGAAGGCAGAAGTGGAAAGTCTGCGAGCACTGATTGATGAGGAGGAGAAAAGGTCGGTATTAAGCCATTCAGCAGCAGCCACTCAACTTAACCAAACTCCATCTGAGAAGACAAAAGTTTCAAAAAACTCATTTCCATTGATGGGTCAGAATATCATGGTCTTTGATGTAGTTACATCCATGGAGTTATCCTCCCCTATAACTCAATGGTTTTTATCTAGTAGTGGAGGTTATTGCCTGTAAATCTGTTTCTGTGTTAGTCTCAGTGGAATCATCCTCCCGCCAAAGCTGTGCGATTCTCTATCATTTGGTTTATTTTCTGTAACATATTCCTATATAATGTTGAAACCTTTGCTACAAAGTTCCCACAGCTGGCTCATTACCATATATTCTATCAGCCGAGTGCATCACATAGTCGGCTTATGACGTTATGTCACAGTAATGCGTGTCTGAGTAGAATCGTTGTATCGTAGATTATCTATGGAGATGAAACTACCTCCTATTTCGCACACAATCGCTCGCTCACCGAGCGCTGGTAGTGCCAGAAGAACAACAGCTACTCCTCCTACCACCCAGTCTCCTGGCGTTCCTGCTGCCACGGCTCCGCAGATGCCTGGTCAGTGCTTTACCTTCTTCAGTTTCTACACGTATATACCTTAAGTTACATGACACCCACCCATGTGTCCCTCAACCTCATCCAGGTTTCATTTAGTTGTGGCATGTTCATAGGTTGTACTAGTAGTGTATACAAGTCAGTTATGTGAGTGAAATGCCTCTATGTCACTGATCATGCCTGCCGAGAAGTGCATAAATGTTACGATGTAGTTGGCATAATTAAAATATTGCGCGCGAGTGGCTATTGATACGAGTAAATATGCCACAATCGCCTATGATTTCAAGGACGAGCCCACTGGCAGAGCGCATTGAGTTGTTAGATCAATAAATCCTTTACCATTTTTCAGAGGGTGGAGTGGTTTACCCTATAAAAAAGACACACGATAACTCCTATTGTGATTGCATATTCCTTGTATTCTTTTAACCACCAGACTGAGCTCAATCCTATTCCTGATCTTTTATAGGAGGTGGGTCTATGTACACACCTGATGCTACCCTGAGAACGATACAGGTGGAGCCAGCTGCCAGACTAACACAGCGACCAGTTAGTGCTAGCAACGTCATCGGGCCAGTGCGCGCCAAGTCATCTATGTGTGAGTGCAATACATCGCTGTGATCTCTTGGGATTTGTCAGACTTGAGTTGTCTCGCTGAATAGATGAGGGGTCAGGCTAGCCAGTGATATGACAGTTAGTGTCTGCCCGTATCCTGTTGGATATTTACCCAAAATGAACTTTGAAGTTTTCATACCCCAGCAAAAGTTCATATTCTCTTCTCGACTTCTTACATCCTATTCCATGGTCGGAGGCGACTAGGGTTCAAGGTCAATTGCAAAAAGCGAGGTTCAGGGACACTTAGGCTCATTAGCGCTGTGCATATCCAAACTATTTACATCTGTCCATGATGCCTGATATCCTGTCTTGATTGTGTCAGGTCGAGCTGATGCGGCAAAAGGTACCAGGGGCACTACTACATTTCCACTGCACAACATTTCTAACTTTTGCTTTCATGCAAGCTGTATAGTCCTTTTTCATTTTATAACTGGCTTATGGCTGCTGCCTGCTTGCCAGTGTAATATCTATTAGCTGGTTATTGGTTCAATAGATCGCTACATGACTTGCGGCCTTTTTAAACGTTTAATCTATAGATTGTTTCTAGCCAATGAGAGACCGGAGGCTCAAAATATTCTGGATTTAGAGGAGCCAGTGGAACCATCGGCTCCCGTGATGAGTCCCTCTCCTCCAGGACCAAGCCCCGACCCCCAACCGACCCGACCCCATCCGGACAGCGTACAGGTTCATGACTACAACCATTGCACCAACAGGTAAGCCAATAATACTAACTGCTCTAAGCCAGGTTATCAGTTTTAGTTATAAGCCAGACAAGAGAATTACAATTAAGGGCTTTATGTCAAAAGGCTTTCGATAATACCTACACTCGATCCCCGTACTGCCAAAGTGAATGTTATGTATAGGTCTTTAGTGATCAAATCATACAATGAATGGTTGTTCTGTATGACGGGAAGTTGCTTTGCACCTGCGCTAGATTGGAATGTCAAGACTGAATCATGCAATCTGTATTTTACCTCTGCAGTGCAACAGGAGATATCAGAATTCACGAAGTGAACCCAGAAGGCAAAAGTGTCTGCCTTATTAACATGTCTGATAAGGTAAGAAAAAGTCACAATCCCTTTCTGGAGTTGTTAGTCCGTCTAGCAAGCAAATTTGGGTAAGGACTTTGACTTGGCATTTTCCCCTTAGCTTTTGACCAGGTAAAGCTGCTTTGCGAAGTAGTAAGGTGACTGTGAGGGCGCCATTAAAGGGGTTATGACATGGGCAAAAGTTACTTCACTTGTTTGTAGATTCTGAAGCCTACCATGAACAAATGGGCCCAATACCCAGTTCAAATGGAAGCTTAGATATAGCCCTATCCGAAAAAACGCCTACCATCGACTGTGTCATAACCCCTTTAAGCTTGTGATCAGCCACTGATACCAGAGATTTGATCCTTTTGTTTTAGGAGGTAGATTTTGGAGGTTACATCCTGCAGCAGAATGTTGGGGGCAGTCCAGTGGCCGTGTACCGATTCCCTCAGAGAATCCAATTTAAGGCGAAGTCATATATAACAGTTTACTCGGGATGTAATGACCCAATACTGCACCAGCCTCCCACTCAGTATGTGTGGAAAGAACAGGAACGATGGGGCACAGGCCCAGAATGTACCACCATTCTCTGCAAGCCAAATGGACAGGTATGTTTACATTGTGCTCTGTCTAGAGAGGCAGTTACCAAATTGCAAGTTGTTATCTCTATACTCAGTCTTTCCTTTTTAATTGTTTATTTTCATGAGCATTTGACCATCTAATCCAAGTTTTTAAATAAACCTCCTACGCCCGGGACAGTAGGAGCTGGGCTTTGAGTGGTGAGCTCACATTCGCAAGTTGTACCCGGCATAAACCTGATTTTACTATCATGAATTGAGCGCTCTCACTACTGAGCTATCTCACTTTCCCTTAACACTTAAATTCGATGAACTTACTAATCCCAAGATAATGTGTTTAGATAGGTCCCGGGTTGCACCCTAAATTGTTCGCTCATTTCAAAGCAACGATAATAATAGATATTCTCCGTTTTAGGCAATCGCCTGGACCACTGCGGCGCACAGATTCACTGGACTCCAATATAGTAGTTCACCAATGAGTGGCTCCCCTGAACCCCAACAGGAGCTTCCTCACTTCAATAGAGATCCTAACACCCCACCTAGTGACCCAGTATTTCTCAGGAGGTGAGCCCATAACTGACCACCATCGTTTCTCAACATAGAGTTATCCTCCTATAACTCTAGGAGGATCACTCTATGCTTATCACTCCCTTGGTCTTTGAGAGCCCCCAAAAGATGTAAACATTGATACTCAGCTTTTGAGTTGTCTTGTCACAATCAAAAGTGCACAAATGACTATCCAATAAGGCTTCGGAGGTCCATTAAATAGGATGGTCAAGTGCCGAAGTAAAATCCAATGCTTAGACCGGTCAATTCTACAGATGCTTCTTATTTGCCATGGTGATACCATATACTTTGGATAGCAGGGTCATCAATCCATTACATTGTTATAGGGAGAAGGAGAGCCCACCGCAGCTAGGGGCACAGAGGCACCCTAATGGTAACATCCAATCAGATGCTCACCCTCACACGGCTGCACCGCGACAGACTGAGTTTGGTAATGATAACAGCAGCAACCACAGACAGAGTAGGAGTCAGGCGCAGAGACCTGACCCAGTTCCAGGTAGGCAATCCTTCTATCTACTGTGCAGTTATTTCTCGTCACAACTATAAAGGATGGTAGATAACGCAGACCAGAGCCGTTTAGGTGGCACAGTGCATCTCGGCCAACATATCGGATTACCGATTGCTTGTAGGAACAGACTTTGAGTTGTCTGCACCGGTCTGTTAGCCTGAAAAATAGCCACAGTATACTAGAGTTATCTTCCCATTATTATGAGCCTGGTCTCCACATTAGTTATGCCACTTTTGGTATATTAGTGCGAGTTTACTAGATGATTGTACTAATGGCGAAGTGCATGCAGTGAGAAAAGTGTGCAATCTCTGGGTTGAGAACCATAGATTTATTCCAGTGACATGTATGACCCTATGGTTCGAACACACACGGATCTATGACTACGAGTTGACTCATTTAGCATGTGATGGAGTATTATTGCAGGGGAGCCCTATGCCGGTACTGTAGGTCAGCGTATGGGCAGCTCCACCATGCGTAGATACACTCCACTAGAGAGAGCATCCGCTGGAAACGTCCGGAAAAATGGAGGCATCACTAACCGAGCTGTGAGTATTGCTTTGCTTGTTTAGCAGAGTTTAGCTGTTTATAAACCAGGTCATCCAGAACAATGCATCCGTTTTATACCTGGTCAAGAAATATTGCTTACCCGGTCAAGTGGTGATATATCTGGTTCAGTGTGAACTGTGTGCTGTGCATTTTGTAGGATGGAAGTATAAGGTTCGGACCTGCATCCCCATTCCAGTCCCCATTACAAGCTGAATATGCGAGGGCCGTAGCAAACAAGGGCACTGCTCTGACATCTGTGTATTTTGCCTAATACCTCTATGTAGGTACGGTATGGTTATATATCTATGTCTTACTAACGGCTTCCTGATTGATTGCACCCAGAGACTACGCAGTCTCTCAATGCACATTACTAAAAGGGTCTCTTCCCTAAATTTCTAGTCAGCACATGCCTGATTTTATGCACACGGTGGTTGGTGTGGTGGTGCCCTTGTTTTCTATAGCTATACTTTCCGCTTGCGAGAACCCAACCGGACTCTAACAGGAGGTCTGGGGGTTGGCTTTTAGTTTTTGCATTTTTTCCCCATAAAGCACATTATTCAATCACCTATCAGCCATCTTTATCAGGCTTTATACATCATTCTCTGTACTATTTGACCATAGTTACTTACACTTTGGCTAATCAAAAGGGTGTATATATACTGCCTATGTACGCCTAATATTACGGACTTTGACATGCGATCCATCCGAACCAACACAAGTTGGAGAACTCCTAACCAACCACAAATTATTCTGTCAATCAGTTTTCTCAAATCAAAAACATCTTTGATTTCTAAGATAAGTCCCTCGAATTGATCAGTCAGCTGTCGAATCTTCACTTTTGTTAATAAAACCGTTAGTACAATTCCATGATATTTTTATCTGAAACATATCTGATCGACACCGATCACGATCAATAGGTCACCATACCTGTACTAAGAATGGCATACATGTCTATGGTTACATGCGTGGAATTGTCCTCCTCCACTATCGCTACCCGACCCTAAAGTCTGGCATCTCATTCCGCAGGATTGTGAATTCACCACATCAGACCCACCAAGCTCGTTCATGACTCCGAGGAATCGGCATCAGTTTGGGGTTCAGCAGATTCAGTCACAGCACCATGTTGACTTTAATCCTCCCATGCCCAGACATCCACTGTTTTCTGTCTGGTAGTGATGTGATTTTGGGGCTTTGGGTTGTGTCAGTATTATATTCCTCCTAGATTGATTGTGGTTTGGCCAGTGGTGACCTCGGTATGGCTCAGATTTTATACTAGTCTGTTTTTCGTGACAGTGTGACTTCTTCATGCATCAATGCATTTATCTTGCTCAAGCTGTGATACAAGGGAATGTTGTGTGATATCTCTTGGTGTTTGTTGCCGTTTTTTATGATTCCTAAATTAATTTTATTAGTAAAATGGTTGCATTTGACTATCGCCTGAAAAGAATAGATTGCTGTCACCCGCTGCCGCTGCTACTTCTGATGCCGCCCGCGCAAGGATAAAACCTAAGAGAAATATTCTTGTTCTGTTGAACTCTTGCTTGCTCACTTAATTTATTAATTACAACTAATTATAATAATAAATATTAATTTCCAAATATTATGAAATGGTTCAAATGTTGTACTTAACAAGATTAAAAAAAGTACATACATGAACAATAGAATAGATAATAACTCTGTTTACCGGCCGCGGGTAAAGGTAAGGAAGGTAGGAAAATATCAGTGAAATAATAATGATAATAGTAATAATAAGTAGAATATCAGCCGCTTTAGGGCTGATGGGACTAGAAAAAACAGTGATGAGCTGCCACTAGTATAAAATACATTCTGGTTTCACCTGGTGAAAGACTGTCTGGGTACACTGCCAGCAACTGACTGTCAATCACTCACAGGGAGGGACTGATTATCATTAACTCAATCTCGGTAAACGACTGACTGTCACTCTCAGCTAGTAACTGACTGCCATCTACTCACTGTCGGTAACTGATTGACTGTCACTCACAGCTAGTAACTGACTGTTGCCCATTCATCGGTAGCGATTGACTTATCACTCACTGGTTAAGACTGACTGACTGCCACTTACACACGGTAGTGACTGTCACCCATTCTCTGGTAGTGTTTTTCTATTGGCGATTTCACACTGACTGGTGGCCGAATGACACTGACCGATTGTCACTCAGTGAGATTACGTTGTAGTCTAGTCTAGACTAGCGACTTGTCAGTGATAGGCTGGTTTTATTCTTGCAGAACGGAGGAAATAAGTCGTCTGAACTCATGCCATCTATTTGTGCGCTCGCCATATTCTGCCAGTGTTTTCTCACAGCATGTCTCGAAGAGCTCTGCTCTCTCTTGAGTTGTGACACATCGGTCAAATAGTTCCATTAGATTCTGACCTGTAAAATAGATATTTCCTGTCAGACAGTATTAGCTACCAGGTTGTATGTTAACCAAGGTTCCGTGAATTATCGAATTGTGCTACTTGTTATGTTCTGTTAATGCTGAGGACATGCATAAAAGTTTCAACTTCGTTGAACTGATTTCCGGTGGTGATTGGCTCATTGCGAATTGAAATCACTGTCATAATTGGCTTTAGAATGGCTTTAGAATTTCTGGCTTTTGTATTTACGACAAAAACTGCAATCAATTGAAGCATGCTTTCAGAACCTGATGGCCATTCAATTGTGAGAAACTTCTTTTGCGAAAACCGCAGACATGTGCGCACAGTTTACGCAGCATAGAAATGCTGTCACAGATTGGAGGCCCAGACGCAATAATAATATGACTTCAAACACCACTGCTCAAGGACTGCAGACAAGTCAAATACATGACTTAGATACTCATTAATTCCGGCATTTTCATTACCAAGTGAGATCAGAATTCAGATCAGTTTTGGATCCATCAGATGTGGGATAGATATAATCTCTAGCCACAGCTTGATGGGATGGAGGTAGGCTCTGGTGATCCTGGATACCTACACGGGGTCAGGGGTGTCAACCAGTACAAGATTAGTAAACAGGATTTGGCTACAGTAGACTCAGATCAACAACAGATGGTGCCAACTGGCTGGGGACCTCCATAATAAGGACAGTACGTCAGCAGTCAGCATTTAATCTGAATAAAACTAGAATTGGAAAGGTGACTTTCGTCAAAGATTCTTAAAAAATGTTTTCAATCATTTGGCTGCCTGTCACTAGAATGGGATTGCCTCAATTGTTTCACAAGTCACCTTTCCGTTTTTGTTGACACACAATATCGGTGTTGCAATTTGTTTGACGTAAACTCAAAAACAGGGGCGAAAATTAGTTCACAATACAAAATCATGAATCTTGCAAATTTGCTTGTACTCGCGTGAGCCAATTTGGCAAGGGAACTCTGTCTTTTAAAAACTAAGAGCCTAGCTCACACGGTGGTCTGTGGTCAATCTATAGACTAAATAGTAAACAAGATAATCTTGGCCAATCTTGGCAGCGTTCCCATTTTTCCAAAGCAAAAGTCAGCACTCACCTGCCGGTGTAGCAGTTCTTCTGTTGAAATAGCTGCCTTGAAGTCTTCGATTATGAACTCTGTTCGCATTTCTTGACAAGACTCTTTGAGCATAAAATGTGGAGGCGCATGAGAAACCTTTATCTCCGGCGATAAATCCGATGTTGCAGCAGCTCCAGTGCTCCCGTGGTACACCTGCAAAGAGAGTTTAGTAACAAACTCGGTCCGGGAACAACATTCAAAAGCTGGATGACATTCCTTATCAAACGCAAAAATCTGTCAACCAGATCAGTTCATCCTTGGGCTCTCCATGTTGATTTCCATTTTACAAATGACCCAGGAGCTCAGTAGCAAATATTTTATAAATAGTAATAGTACGTTCATATTAGGTTAAGCTAAAGATTACTAACATAAATGGTAACAGCTGATAGATGTAAAGTGAGCTTTCTAAAGGCCGTAGCCGGTGTGTACATTCCAGCAGGATCAGTGTGCTCAAGTGTTGACACTTCTGCCCAACTGCATCACCGACATCACGTCATCAGTTTTCCAAGCCTATCGAGTATCGAGGGTTACATGCCACTCCTATGATCACTGCTAGAACCTTTACTACAGTGTCATTACTACATAAAACTGATCTCAGGATTATATGCCGTGTGGTGATACTACATCTCTTGAAACACAATGCATCATCTAGTGTTGATGCTTGTTGGAAACCAGGCTTGATGGCCCAGTTTGGAGATCAGGCTATGCATGGAGCCTTTGTTTGCATGATGGGATTATCTGATGAGTTTTGCTGAACCCCATACCATTGTAAATACTAGGCATATTTTCTAGATACTGATATCATTGCATGCGCTGCTGCGCATCCGTGATTATCTCAAATCAGAGCCCTGAAAAGGCTCTGATTATGTGAAGGGCTCTGGCGATATAACTGAATGCAGCTTTAATCATGACCAGTCAGTGATTACAGATCGGCACATATTTGTCATATTGGTTACTGATAGATAAGGCTAAATAATGGATTAATATAATCTAAACCAGCATGTCACAATCAGAGACTGCAAGGCAGCAGCACTGCTTGGCAACTATAGGTAGATGAGACAAACTGAACACAAAAAAGTTCTCACCTCGTAATTCGGCCATGACTATATCGAGGTCAAGGTTACGGCGAGAATGACGCCTGATTGGCTCATCTCCTCTCATGAGGGCTTCCTCGGCGAGTGCGCGTACATCTGATTGCTCATTGGCTACGCTGGGCCGATGTCGTCTGGCGTAGTTTCGGAAAGTATTATGCAGTGGGTTTGATCTTGTTGCTTCTGTTGTTGTGGTTGCCACTTCAGTCTCATTTGATTCACTACTCTGTAGCATAGAAGTATCTTCATAAAGCCATTATTTAGAGGGGAGAAATAACTTTATGATCTGCAGACTACAGATGCAATGTCAAGTTACTGACCGCCATCACTGCACTAATAACATGTAGGCTTATAGCTACTTGAGCAGCACCGCAAAGCTCTGCATTGGCAGACCCCCTTCACAGGTTATTTAACCCCAAATAAAAGATGTAACACAAATGATACTCACATTGGACGGAATTGCATTGGTTTCAGTGTTTGGTATGTCTCTTGGTAACGAATCATTTTCAAGGTCATCGAGGCTCTTTACTCCATATATCAGCTCTATGAGGAAATCTGCAAAAGGAATTACATCGTATACGGGCGGGCGCAGAATTGGGGAGGAATTCATTGTTATAAATGCAGAATTGGGGAGGAATTACAACGTATACGGGCGGGCATGCGGGCGCAGAATTTGGGAGTCTAGATGACCTCATGGTAATGGCAGAAGGGGCATTAGTTTATGAACAGGGCGTTACAGAGTTCGGGATGCTTGATGATCTAGTGGTAAACAAACATATTCCTCCCTGTATCATGTTGGTTGTTGCAAGGGCCACGGGTTCAAATCTTGGACTTTCACACCAATGGGAGTTTCCAAGCTCTCTTTCCTTATGTTGGCAATAGCCAGCATATGTACAGACATGAAAGCTAGAACGAGGCATCTTGTATGAACAACTGTTGAGTGAATAATTGGTCATACTTGGAAACGACACCAAGAACAAGTCCAACTCCAAGTCTGGAAACACCAAGCACTAATCCTCCCTGTCAAACTCTATACAGGTCAATCGAGTTGACCCAGGTATGTGCTACTGGCGGGCCTTGCCTTATCCCAAAGTAAAGATTTCACTCGAGTAGTACACACACGCGCGTGCACGCACACACACACACACTTCCTACAGCGCTTACCATCAAACGCCCGGACATTCGGAGGCGTGTCAGGACGAGATCGTTGTTGCACATCTCGATCTCGCTGTCGACTTGCTCCGATGATGTCAGCCAGGCTTAGTAGTACCACAAGTGCAAAGATATAATTCATCCTCCGTCCTTCTTAGATTGAGTCAATCTGAATAGCTGGAACAGATGCTCAGGTTTGTTACTGCATCAGTATCTCACTGGTGTATGGTTACAACCAGTCTTCCTGACACAATTTATAATTCCCGTATGGCCTGATCTGTGGTCTGTAGTAAACGATCTTTGATTGCACAATGAGCCTGCTACGCTCCGCCTACTAAAGTGTTCATGGGGATTTTATATTGTCTGAAGCAAACACTACAGTCAATGACAAGGGCTTCGGTTTGTAATCACCCTACATAGGCCAGTCTATGGCATTTGGAGCGTAGCTACATGGTAATAAGCAATGACCACTTCTGACATGCAAAATTTTTCTAAAATTTAGACTCTCTCCAAATTTAAGCATCAACATGTTATTCCATATTATATTTTGGATGTAACCCGGGTCTATAGCATGTCTTGGGTGTCTAATTTTCTAAAGATCTTTTGAGTCCAGTCTTTCTAACATCTGCGTCGTCTCGGTCGCTCCAGAGTTAGCCACGCGCTGATCACTCGGTACGGAGAAGGTCACAGTACTTTGTCCATTTACTGTACACTGAATCTGATGGACAATTTAGATGGAGCCTTCTGGAGACTTATCAAAGGTACATGTACTGGATTTTACCTTCCCGTCAGTTGAGACTTTTCCTGAAAGAATATTTTCTGCACTACATAAAATTTTATTCTAAAGACATAGACCCCTTACATCAAAGTTGACCAAGAACAGGACAGACATCACAGCAGGTATTTTGTGCTAATTGGGTATGTATACATCCGGATCTGGTGATTATAGTGCATTGGTAATGAAATGAATGACCCGAGTAGATCTATTATGTAGAAAACAATAGATTGTATCAGGCCATAGTGGCGAAGAAACAGGTACGTTAAAACTCCTACCATACCGTGAGGGCTGTAGTGATTACCTGAAAACTAGCTGAAAATAAACCAGGTTATCATTTTGGAGGAGCACCAGGGAGTGTGTGACAGATGTTATATTGGTAGGCGGTACACCTAAAATTATACCTGGCAAGGTCAACCAGGTAGATACAGCCATAATCAGGTAGATTACAGTAAGAGCTGATATGAGCCCATATCAGAGTATGGGGAATCAGTGGATAAGGAATGGCCTGATCCTTCTGCAGGCTGATGATTTGTTGCCTATAGCAACACACTTACAATAACTTGAGACATGCCGGATGGTGTAAAATTGAGTAGCTGGCGATAATTAGTGGCTCTGTTATAAATATGTATGCCAAAGATAAGAATGATTCCTATGAGGTAATGATAAAGTTTGTATTATTGTGATTATGTATTGACATGGAAAACCTGGGGTCTGTATGATAAAACACTTGCCTAATCTGGCAGAGCACCAATTTGTTTCGAGAATGAATCATATTTGGGTATTGGTCTTAGCTTTGCCAAGGATACCTAGAATCCTCATTCCAATACAAACCACCATGATCCTCTGTTCGTGGCGGCGAGAGGCATAGACTGGGAAAAAAATGATGCGAGGTAATAGTGCACTAAAGAATACGAATAACTGGTTTCTTTTACTTTAGTTAGGCTTAGTCACTATAGACCCAGAGCTATGGAATATGTCCGGACCACAGAGTTATAACACTATGGTCCAGGGAGACTGAGGCCTAGAATTGATGTTTGTAGTGGCCACAGTAATATTGATATGTTCTGGTTTGCGCATCCATCCCAACACTTTATGACTGCCCAATAAAATGATGGCATATTTCAACCCGAAGCATGAACCTGAAGCTGTGATACCCATAGAGTTATCCTCTAAGAATACCTTCATGCTCATATTATATCTCAGTTACCAGCCGCATCACTCCAATATTGCCAAACCTGGGAGTTTCTGAGTTCACCGAATAGATAGATGTATTTTGAGGCAAAAATTAGCACCGTATGTGTAGACCTGTCCGGCATCCTCATCGTCTCTGCCTATAATGGTGCAGGCAGGTAAAGGGGAGGTTTCATGCATACTGCAGCCCTATAATGAGAATGCCCTCTGTGAAATAAGGAGGTCTGAGAGGGTCAGTTCTATATACCAAGATTGCTACTAAGGTATGATAACCAAGCTCATTTCTGAATGTGGTCGAGAGAGTTTGACTTTTTTTCGTTATTTGTAGGGGTTCTAAAATCTTAATGTTCTATAAGACGCTCCATCGGTTTGCATCAGCAATGGTATAAGCAAGCTGTTCAGCATCCCAAAGTATTTGTGTCGTTGTCGCGTGCACAGTTATAGTGGCAAATTTCATTATAGCCGTAATTCAAACACACAACAAAAGGTTCTAGAGGAAATCTGTAAGCGTTGTGTTATGAATTTCTGCCAGCATATTTGCCACTTTCAGTTCGCATGCCAAAATGGCTGAAAAAAGTCTCTAGACTCGAGAACCCCTAAAAGATATGGCATTATCATACTAAAGCAGGAGCTGCCATATCTAATAAAGAATCTTTGGTTTGTTTCTTTGTTCACCTCCGTTATCCTCCCAGGGGAGGATAACTCTATGGTTTCCCCCCCACACCGGAGAGCCGAGTCACTTGGCTAGGAATAGGCAATTCCAAATATGCCCGTAACCATTGCACACGTATTCTTGACACATGCCCTGTCACAACGTATGTTCATATAGAAATGTGCCAGAGATCAGGTACGATATGGGGAACAAGTAAAAATTACAATACTATGTAGCACAGCGTTAAATATCACTGGGTTATGGAAATGGACAGTTAGACTTGATTGACTGCATCATGGCTAGGACTCTTTTACTCTCTAACTTACATAGCTTTATGGCTATGTTTATATTGACATCCAAAAATACACTTTCTAGTGCGACTCTGATGTTGAGCCTCTTTTTTACAATGAAACTGGCCACATATAATGGCTAGGTGATATTATATGACGTAAATTGAATAATTTATCTTTTTTAAATAATATATAGTTTAATCAAGTACAAGAAGACCTTCAGAAATAGTGTCCTCCTCGAGAGTTTCATAGAAGTTCTCACTTTCTGCTTTTAAACAACCTTGATATTCAATCTACGCTTCATAAGCGGCAAAAAGAAGTTATGGTTACAACACACCACAGCAACCTTTGCACATGTATTTCACCTGTGCAGTGACCTGTGTAATTGAATACCGTAGTCCAACTAAGTTATGATAGTCTTATACCGGCATAGAAAGACACGGAGTGATGACTGATCACATATTTGTCTGGGAATACCGATGTATCCTCTGGACCACATTACAGTCCAAGTCAACCTGCAGTGTGCGTTGAAAGATCTGCGTATCAATTATCTAATAGTTGTCTGACAGTTGACAAGTGAGCTTATTATTTAGCTTTACACATAGTCAGATCACCTCTTAAGAAGGCAATGAGGGAATATGTAACTGGGGTGCGTGGTGACACGAAATGGGCCTGGGTCTGTAAGACCTAACTCGGTAGTCATCTAGTCAATGGATATTCTTCTACTATGATATATCAACAGTATGATGGGAACATCGTGAAAGGACCGTAATTTGTATACTAAAGTTGTATTATCATGTGTCAATGATCCTAAGCTAGGGTTAAGAACTATATCTAGTTGATGAGTGGACTATCAATCTTGATTGAAGCCATGGAAGTGATCGGGATGATCCTTGGACATAGGGCAACAGTAACATCGGAAGTGCTGTTGGTCCCGATCAACGACCAGACGACTGTGTGACCTGCTTCTGGTTTTAATTGAAATTCGCTTCACTTGAGTGTTTGTTACTTAATTTCTTTACCCTAAATAACAGATAACAAACACCTCTACACGTTCAAATCCATAA
>Ga0224511_10000664_pt1 | contig 17593 bp, 10 predicted proteins | sample SF_May12_sed_USG_2_FD_169988 | JGI IMG/M metagenome (GOLD analysis project Ga0224511, IMG submission 169988) | Sediment microbial communities from San Francisco Bay, California, United States - SF_May12_sed_USGS_8_1 | ecosystem: Environmental > Aquatic > Marine > Sediment | place: USA...
TTTTGTGTGATACTAGCTTTGGATGCTTTGTTAAATGTCCATGGCCTACATAGGTGAACAATAGTAGCGTGTCAATCATTTACGGTTCATGCAATCTGCACCTTGACTAAATGCCTGAATTCGCTGGGCAGAAAGACTGAGTGGTTGGATATTAATAATTAAAGGGTACCGCCTGTGCATAGGAATTCGTGAATCATCGGTGGTGTGACATTTTCCATAGTATTGATTAAAAAAACTCCACTGATGTATGTTCGTGTAACACACTTACAACAATTTTCGAAAACCTATATTTTGTTGTTCTCGACGTGTGTAAGGCATATTAATCTACCTTGTGGTACCTTAATATATCATCTATCGATTTGGCAACTCGGTTTAAAATTGGAATGTATCTGTTGAACAGGGAAAATCGTTACTAAAGCTTTTCCAAGATCAACATAATTTATATAATATAAGTTTTAAATTAATTGCTAACTGATGAAGGACAAATCAAGGTACCACAAGATAGATTGCTATGCCCTACATACGTCGACAACAAGAAAGGTGTTTTTATAAGTGTTTTACACGACCAGACCTCAGTGGATTTCCTTTAACATGTGCAATGAAGATGAGGCTGCTGTTTTACTCAATCCTTCAATTCTGTTGACTATTTCTCGCTGATTGTTTGAATATATTGTTTTTTTGCTTGTTTGTTTGATTATATGATTATATTACTCGCTCATTCACACATTTATCCAAGGTAAGGTTTCTCTGTTGATAGATGCTGTTTGATTCGACTGTCTACAGAAGAACACTTTAATGTATTTACTTTTTATTGTATGTCACATATATCTTTTCATGTGTAGTAATTTCCACATTTTAACCAAATGAACTTCAATTCAAAGTACTACATCGTATGTAAATCGTGTTTTGTATACTTCCATAACCAAGTTACCGATTTATTAATATTTGTTTTGTTTGTTTCTTGTTTGTTTATGTTACTCCCACATTCACACATTTAAATCGTGTTTTGTATACTGTCATAACCACGTTTCTTTTCTACGAAAGAGAATAAAATCCCGTTTCCTGCTGACGTAGTCTTGTTAAGCAGCTTGATGAAAACAATTCTAGTTGTGGTATTTAATATGTGATGCAATCATAAATAAAAACAACCGTACATTGCAAAATGCAGCGATTGAACACATCATATCACATACCGGTACAGATAAATACGCATGTGCTATAAAGGCAAGGTCAAACGGTTCAAAAATTGTTGTTCAAGAACATTAATAAACTTATCGCATTGGCATATATTTTTACTTGTCCAGATTATGCTGGTAAAACATAAACCACCATTATTAACATATATTTCCGCCTTAAGTTGGACAAAACCTCTTTATTGGCGTTTTTGCAGATATCAATACAATTGGTTCACAATTAAGCGATTTTATCTCTCTAAAAGTCTATTTCAAAACTTGGTTAGGTGGACAAAAAACAAATGTCCGATAGTGATGATACTTTATCAACATTTTCCTTTGTAGAAGTTTGTGTTATTTTTTCGTTCTATGCGGCAAAGGTTTGATTTATGCCACAAAAAGCAAGTTGTTAAATGCGTTGAAAATCACCGCATAAACGTGGTCCATTTTGTGTATGCGGCGATGCTGTTATGCCACGTAACATACGTAACGTAACATACATGTAGCAAATCATGTCACCTTACGACTTTGCATACATGTAGCAAATCATGTCACCTTACGACTCTGCATGCATATTAGTCGTGCCATCAGATCTTAATCGCACATTTTAACCAAAGTGGTGTGCTATGTCGGTTAGGTTTTTTTCTTTAAACATCTCTTAAAAATTAACCTTTTACATTAAAGCATTTTTTTTCTCGCCTAACAATGCAAATTATCTAGCACCGAAAAGTACCTACTAAATTTATAAGTCGTGTTTATCAGTGTAAAGGCGATTCTATATGGTAAAATATAATACAGTTTATCCATATATGCTTGTAATAGAAATAAACGCTCGTATTCAGTATAGATATATGGCTATATGTATGAGGATAAACTGGATAAATGCTTCAGGTGACACATATAGATAAATGCATTCATTTATTGCACATTCATATGATTGTATAACATAGGTTATGTTTCTGTGCAATGATTTATCTTGAGTGTTTAATTATTTATACATTGAAAGGTTTGTTGGATAAAACCAGTTTAACTTATTAAGAAAACTCGTGCTGTCTAGTTTTCGTGCATCCTAGGCAGGTTAAATGATATTTAATTTATATAAGTAATCTTAATACTATTCAGTTTCTATTTATCAGATCAATTACATTACCATTCATTTGAGAGAGATATGAAAACGAAGAAGGCATTTTCGATTGATAATCTGTTAAAAGCTGCGAAGCAATTCATCAATAATAAGTCTGGTGGTTCGGATATGTACATTAATGAAGATGTTTATTCATGGAAAGAAAGAACGTTATTTTACTAAATTTGTATTCAATAAAATTTTGGAATTAGGATATTTTCATGACTCTTGGTCCGAGGGATATATAGTACCACTGCATAAAAGGGTAGCGTCAATGAAGCTAATGATTACAGAGGCAGTTCCCTATTAAAACGCTAGGTAAATTATTTACAAGAGTTCTAAATAGTTCGCTGTGTAAATGGGTAAAAAATTACAGTGTTTATGTTGAAGCACAATACTTTAGGGCCAATATTGGCACAACAGACAATATTTGTGTACTTCATGCTTTAGTTAATCATATGATTAAAAACAATAAACATCTTTATTGTACTTTTATTGATTTTAGTAAAGCTTTTGATTATGTTGTACGAGATAGTTTGAGGCTAAAACTCATAAACATTGGGCTTAGAGGAATATTTTGAATATTATTAAATCTATGTATGATAATGTTAAGTCAAGAGTTAAACATGTGAACTCACTAAGTTATAGCTTTGAGTGTCAGCTAGGAATAAAACAAAAGTATTGTTTATCCCCTTTATATTTTCTATGTTTATAGATAATTTAAAAAAATATGTTTGTTGAAAAAGGTGTTAATGGTATTGATGTAAATATGTTTAAGCTATTTCTTATATTGTATGCTGACGATATAGTTTTGTTTGCCAATAGCATACAGGATTTACAAAATAGTCTAGGTTTACTGTATGAATATTGTAACAAGTGTCAATGTTGCTAAAAATAAAATAATAATATTAAGAAAAGGAAGTAAACTGTCCAATAATATATCGGTTAAATATAGAGATCAAGTATTGGACATTGTTAATCGATTTGTGTACCTATGTATAGAACGTATTTACAGCAGGTTGTAGTTTTTTCTAAAACACAAAGTACCTTGGTAGGCCGAGGAAGGCAATTTTTTAAATTAAAAAAATATTTATATACATTTACTGCTATCAGTGTTACACATAAACTAGAGTTTTTGATAAATTAATTGTTCCTGTTCTTGATTACGGCAGTCAAGTCTTGGGCTTTCACAATGGTAATGCAATTGAACGTATACATTTGCAATTTTGTAAACGTTTGTTAGAAAACTGACGAAAGGGAAAGCCCTCAGGAAGCAGAGCCTGCACGAGAAAACAGCAAACTCGGGTTTATTGAAGCAGTTCATCAGTAGTAATGAATGATTAAACTGATGAAAGGGAAAGCCCTCAGGAAGCATAGCCTGCACGAAAAAAACAACAGCCTCGGTTTTATTGAAGCTGTTCATCAGTAGTAATGACTAATGCCACACCACTGACGCCCCCTAGCGCATGAGCGGAACTTCATTTTTAAATGTAAACAACATACATATACACTCCATGATCCCTGAGGACCAGAAAAATATGAATCAAAAAGTGTACACACAACGATTATGTTGATGGTGAGCTCGGCAAATGTCCAATGCGGAACTATAGAATGTATAATAGTGTCAAATATTGGACAAAAATAATAATATGTGACAATAAGTGTTATATTGAAATTGTAAAGAACATGTTATGTAACGATATTTAAGACATTCCAAATTGTAAAAAACTGGTGTTCTCTACATAAGACATGCTGTTTACTTCTTTACATTCTGGGAATACCATGCATCTTTAAAACATGAAGTTAAACTTTTCTTGATTTCAGTTAAGCAAAGACTTAAGGATCAGTTTCTTCAAAACTGGAATAGTCGACTGGATAACTCTAGCAGAGCTGGATTTTACAAACATTTTGCAATTTTTATGTTTTAATCTTTATTAGATTCATTAAATTCAGCACGCTTTAGAATCTGTTTATCACGTTTAAGAATGTCATCACATAGACTTTTCATAGAAACTGGCATATGGCACAAACCTGTTAGTGTTCCAATTGATAACAGAAAGTGTATATTTTGTAACAAACTCGAAGACGAGTATCCTTTTGTATCAGAAAACACGTTAGATAAATGTATCATCGCTAGAGCAATAACTCATATGTTGACCCTGTTGATACACAAAACGTGCGGCCTATATTTTTTAATATTATATATTTAATATATATAAAAGTAACTAATTTTAAAGTTAAAATGGTACAACGTACAGAAAACATACTGCTTTTTTCCATCCAATAAGCTATCTTGTACTTTTTGTTTTCGAACAAGATAGTTTAAAATGGATCGACTATAAATTATGAGTAAAAAAACCCAACCAAGTGAACTCACGGTACGACTTACTTGACTTGGAACACAGTATAGAATCTTATATAGTAATATCGTGTTTTTTTTCTTTTGTTGTTAAAAAAACTTTCAATATATGACAAATCAAAGTAAACTCAATATACTCATAAAATGTTTATTCTTACACCATTGTATAAAGTATGTGTTCAATAATAATATTAATGTTCTATTTATTTTTCTTTTCAAAGTATATGTTTTATATAGACATGTCTACTATTCTGCTATAAAATTAATGTATGTAATTATGCCTTATGGGTCTACGGCCTTATGGATGTTATACAAATAAATTTTGAAACATTAAACTACACTAATAAATTCCCTAAGACAGATAGGAGGACAGTTTGTAATATAATGACACAATCATCACATCATGTCATTCCATGGTCACATCAGATGGAATTACGGACTGATATAATCCCGCAGGTCCATTAGATTTCATTTGATATAAAGAGACAACTCGGGTTTAAATTGTCTTTAAAAGCAAAATAAATAATTTCTACTAGAAAAACCTAGAGTTTCAATTGCTAAATTAAAAAAACACGGTGCACAAGAGAACTGCTTAGAATAAATCATGTGACTACGTACCTCCTACTTCTAAATATTGATATTCCGATCACCAATGAAAATATTAGCGCATTACATTAGACACAAATACTGTTTTGTTAAACAAATTAGCCACTTCTCTAAGGGCGTGGTTATAGAAGAATCTGCGTCATGTCAGTGATATTGTGTATATCTAAATGTGATGAAATAAGCTCAAAGTGGACATATGTCCGTTAGCTGTAAGATGTGGTGGACAACTACGATAACTGCTTTTACAAACTATTCTTGAGTGGCGCAGTATTTGTAAAACTTTTTGATATTGTTTTGCCGACAATTCATTCGGAGCTCCTATATCTTTAAGACATAAGTTCATAAGTTGTCTTGTAAAACATACCTTGGGTATTGTGTGTTCATAACAAGGATTTTGATAAAATGTTTATATAAAACTAAAAGCGTGTCATATGTTCAAGCAGCGGTATGAGCGTGATACGCCCCGTCGTGTTGGCCGTTCTTTTTGGCGCTGGTGTGTACGCCTTCATAGTGATGGAACGACTAAACAGAACACGATTTGTGAATACCTACCGAGTGATTCGGTCGAAATCAGCTTTGGTGTGTCTCAGCACGTGCACACGGGAGAAAACATGTTTTGGTGTCAACATTCGCACCGAAACAACCATTTGCGAGTTCGTTGGAAGAAATCGAAACTACGTTGATGACGAGAGCTGGCAAGCCTACACTTTCAAAGGTAATAACTATGCATTGACGTTGTGACGCTGCGGTTTTGCTCAATACTAGCAGTTAATGCAAACATGTGATAAACAGATACTTATACACGTAGTAAAAATTTGCATTTTAGTCCAATTAAATTGATGAAAGGGAAAGCCCTCAGGAAGCATAGCCTGCATGAGAAAACAGCAGTCTCGGTTTTATTGAAGCTGTTCATCAGTAGTAATGATTGATGCCACACGACTGACCCCCCTAGCGCATGAACTCCTTTTTCAAATGTAAACAACATACATGTACACTCCATGATCCCTGAGGACCAGAAACAATATAACTACACAGTGATGTAGTACTAAGCTTTCAAGCCTATAGAAAGAACACAAGTGGTTAGGAGACTCACGGCTTAAACACATTTGCCGTACGCTGAGCGTTCGCTACGCTACCTCCTGATAGGTGGCTTAGCCTCTTACTGAAATACGCATTAAAATGATCAGATCTTCAAGGCTATTGCGCGTATTCTAACCCAGAACGAATTCTAATTTTTAATTTTATGTAAATCCCTTAGCACCCGTTTATTCGATAACAAATGCGAACAATACGAATGCACACATCTTAAATAAGTGCATTTTGTGATGAATATTACGCTCGAAATTGTCTATGTTAACAGAGCTAACAAATGGCACATAATGTGTGTTTTGGAATATATCTTTCATTACACATGGTTTTTCGATATAAGCCCAAAATTGATTGTAATGACATTAGGGCCTCACAAATACATCGAATATCCTTGTAATTAAACAAAACAGTAAAGAAAAAAGAGAAAACATTCTAGTTGCCATCGTCACAGGTGCGGCCATCCGTTTCATTGCTGCCGAGCAGTCCACTACCTACAATGAGTTCGGTGTCGCATCCCATGGCATAGACGGAAACGATTTAACCTGCTCTCTCACGGACATTGTCGAAAGAGACCGCTACTGGCAGGGGGAGTTTGACGTAACGTCAACGCTGGATTACGTCATAATTATACCATATGATGAGTATCTGAGTAAGTATGTATGTTAAATACTTCGTATCATTATCTAATTTGCTTTGATAGGCACAATACAATATCTAATTTAGATGTACAGTCGATAGCACATATCAGTAAAACTGTATATACAGAAGAAGACACATCGTCGAAAGCGCTAGGGCAAATTTATTCCATTTTGTTGAACACTGTTTGAACTTTTTATAATATATATAATATGTATAATCGTGTCTACTTCTTCTTTGTTTACCAAAAAGCTCAAACATTGTTTAATTAATAATAAGTTGTGTTACACTTGTTTTAAAGGTTATCCGCTAGGGTTGACCCTGTCAGTTTGTGAGACTAAGGAGCAATGCGCAGCTAACGAAGGGGATGAGTGTGCGTGGTATCCGGGCGAATTTGTAAACGCTACAGAACCATTGCGCATATACTGCGCGCATGACGTCACGGGAAAATACCTTCGCCTAAGGCAAAAGACAACAATTAAGTTTTATTTCGCTTTTTGTGAGTTGTCGGCTTTTTCAAAGATATAGATATATATAACTTGATTCTAACCGAATTTTGTGTTTCAGATAAGCCCTAAGCTATCTTTTAAAATATCCTATGTCACAATTTTTGGACAAATTAAGACTAACTGTTATTATGACATTTCAAGTTTCAAGTTTTTTTATAAAACCAGCAGAACATTGCCCATATGGCATATTTACAAATAATTAATATATTATAGATGATAAAACAAACATATTTATATAAATACAGTTATTAACATAAAGCACTATATAGAATAGAACAAATGTATAGGGTATCTATATCATTTTTTATAATTCATACATAGCCATGTGTAGATGTAACAAAAATAATAAAAATGTAGGTAAGTTAATAGTGTAATGTAATTATTTTAATACGTTCTGAACATGTAAGTTTTAATTATTGTTAGGGTATAACGTTTAATTTCAAAGATGGTAATTTGCAATTTGTTAATATTATTTGCTGTATGTGATGTTTAAGATCAGTCTTAAATTATCTTATAACCTTTATTTATCATAAATGCAGAATTCCGATTATTCAAATCTTCTAAAAAAAGTTTATATACTTCAGTCTTGGGATAAGGTAAAATGTTACAAAACACCTTGTCCAAATTCCTCCTTTTGAAACATTATTTGACACACTTAGTTATAAAGATGTCATCCTAAAACATGTCAAATAACATTTGTAAGTCTATATACGTGTTCAAACATCCCCACCAGGCGAGCACAGTTTGGGCCATAAAAGTAAGAAAATCTGAAGAATCCCAAAACATCTAAATAACTGCGTGATAAAGCATACAGTTTAGTTACTAAATGATAGTTTTAAAGAAAATTGTGCAAAAACCAGGACATAAAGTTTCATGCATTTTTCTTCTTTTTAAATATTTGTCATAATATTTTTAAGAGTCAGACATTCAGCATTACATACATGTATCTTCGATGAGACCCATGTCTAAATGATATTAAGATAATTACTTTCCAATCCAACGTAAAAAATAAAAATTGAGTGAGTGTAGACCCCCCTCGGAAAGAAAATACTTGTGTTCCACACTAAGGCGATAACTGAGCATTTAAATTTAAAATAAAAAACAACAAAAAGTTCATTTGTTGCGTTTGTTGTAGCGTCCGTACAGTGTTTTCTTATCCTGTGTATTTCTTGTATTTCTTGTTGTCCTTCATGTTTTGTTGTTATGTGGATAATTTTGTCCTGATGCCCTAAACTGCTCTCTGTTTACGTGGTCTACAACATAATTATGCTTTTAGCTTTTTAAAATTATGATGTTAAATATCAATATGCATTTTATAATAATTGGACTTCATTTAAACTGTATTTGTGGATGGTCCATTTTTATTCAAATACAAAAGAGATGCATTTATGTGTAGAACGTTTTAAAGATGCTAGGTCTGTATTTTGATGTCCTTATACTAGGTAAAACATGTAATGTAGGAAAAGTTTACAAAATGAATTAACATTGCAAAAGGAATTAAACAATTTCGTGACAAATAATGTGTTTTGGACACAAAAAGTAAAACTCAAAACAAAACAAAAAAGAAAAACAAACATAAAAATACTTGCCAAAGCCGGGAATTAAACCCAGGACCTCTCGCACCCAGTCGGATGCGTTACCTCTGGACCATCGAGTCAACTGAAAGTATCGATTGTTGTCAAGCTATTTAACTGTTTCAACGCAATAGGTCGAAATGCAATTAAACATAGGGGAATTTGCGGGCCACACATTTTCAACAAATTCTTTTTTTGTATGTAATATTTTAACTTACATGAATAACTACATTTGGCAGTTTCCCATATTTATGGAAGTATGATTTACTGCTTAAATATGGTTAAACTGTATGATATAAACAATTCTTACCAAAATATACCGGCATAGCATCTTTAAATGAATGTTGAATTAGTTGAATTATACAAATGTATACTGACGCTAAAAGGAAAGTGTGCACTTCATAAATGTAAACCACGTTAACCATGGTATGAACGATGGTATTCCTTAAAAAAGTTTTGGATATTTATAAAGTGCACACTTTCCTTTTAGCGTTAGCTATGTGTAATGTGTCTTACACATTTCAACTATCAAAACAATAATTTGACGCATTGCTATTTATCAAATGACATTTAGAATAAAACATTCTTTGTGTTTTCGGTGTTTTTACACGAATAGGACACGAGTAGCGAAGTCGCTTCGATTAGTCAATTTTCAACAAATCCAAGGCCCCGTGCAAAAGTTTAAATTTTAAATGTTTTGTAGTTGTATTGTTACATAAGTAACAACAAATAATTTCCAATTCCGATTTATGATTGATACAAAGCAAGAATAACACTTGCAAAATATTTGTTTTAGCGTGAATGTCATTTGATAAATAGCAATCGTCAAGTTATTGTTTTGATAATCATTGATGTTCTTTCTGTGGGTTTAAGTGTACGTTTTGCGAGCTTGAACACGACTGTTTCCAAAACGACCGGGGATTATTGAAGTATCAAAAGTGGTGACGACACGCACGTCAAGGTTCGCACCGCCGCCAGGTGTGAGGAACGCACCGACGCCGGATGGTGTACACTGAGGACGTGTGTTTAGTACGCACCAACATATCATTAAACTTTGGCGAGCAACATACACATTAAACTTGACTTTCGTTTAGCCCTAAACAAAGTGTTTGTCTTCGTTATGGGCCATTGGTCGGTGCATATCGTAAATAGGACTTCGATGCGAACCACCACGAATGATCGATCCCTCAATAGATCCCAGTTAAAAGGATATAAATATGTCATGTAGATCTCAACTCTTGTAAAATCCTTCCTTCCATCAACAATCAACTCATGGTACTCTCTTACTGACGAGGTTCGGTCAGCCCCATCTCTAAGCTCTTTCAAAAGCTTGCTAAGCAGAGGTCGCAAGGACGTACCGTTGTTCTTTTACGAAGGTAATCGTCAGACATGTGTCTATCATGCTAGACTTCGTACCCATTGCGGCAACCTCAACGAACATCTCTTTACAAAAACATAGTCGAGATTCCCCTTTGTACCTGTGCTGATATTGACGACACTTGCTACTTCTTCTTTTCTTGCCACATTTATATGGGATCCCGTTTTGAATTATACAATCGGCTATTTGCTTATAGACCATTGAGTGTCCCACTGCTTTTGTTTGGGTCGTCACTTTTAACTGATACGTCCAACTCCTACATCTTTAAGTGTGTTCACAACTATCTTCGACATACAATACGTTTTCATTCATAAGCTTGAACAAACCAAACCTCTACTCTGATAATGTCAGTCCACGTACTTCCTTTTTTCTTTCCTGCTATCATCTACCCTTACTTTTATCTTTATCCGACTGTTTTCCTGTCATTTCCTTATTTTTAGATTGATTATTAATCTTATATCAATGCACATGTAAAATTGTATATTAACATTCGAATTTCATATAATATCTCATTCATTACCTCATATAGCGCAACCATTATTTTCTGCTCGTTCAAGACAGCGATCACATCGACTTTGCAGCCTGAATTTCAGATAGAAGCGAGACATAGTATAAGCTTTAAGCTTTCTTCTCAATTCTAAGTAATATTTTTGTATTTTACATTTGTCACTTATTTTAATCTCAAACACGGTTATCAATTGTTTTATGAACTGTGCAACATGTATTATTTTTGCAATGTATATCTTGTTTAATAAATATTGGTTAAACTAACTAAAGGATATAAAGGTACTTAACTGTTATACAATATATTTGTTAATACACCATTCATGTACTTTACGTGACTGGTTTATTTGGTATATCACACATATAGACTTCATTTAACTGTTCTTTGTCTACCAATAAATTCTGGTAAATGTCTTACTCTGTGTGTGTGTGTTTGTTTTTAATAAAGTTATTTAATGTAATTTAAGTAATTAATGTAATTTAAGTATTTTAAGTAATGACGGTCTCTCCGATGGGGGAATGCAATGTAACCTGCGCGAGAAAATTGGCCTAGTACATGTACATTGTATTGACAAAACTGCTAGATCAAGCGCTTTATTGTCTGAGTCATTCCATTCATTTACATTTAAATGAGTGTATTAGAAAAAAAATCACTAAATTCAGCATATTAATACTACTGTTTAAATACAAATTTAAAATGTTCATTGCGCTGACCATTCCACTTTCTTAACAATATAAATTGAAGAGATGATAAAACAATGACGTCAATTTTGCGTGACAGAGCCGTAGGGTTTATAAAAAAGCAAAGGAAAATAATTATTAGTACGCCCTTTTTCAATAAAACACTGCAAACATGTCGCCAGATGTTTATTGGCATATGACCGATTACATCACTTGAATGTAGCGTTTTGGTGATGTACAGCAACCATACGAAATCAGTTCACCACAAAAACCCATCTAAGATGATAACATTTGCATTTTTTCTGCTTCAAGTGTCAAAAATGCAACATACGTTACTGTCGCAAGTTTTTAATTTTTAACGTTTTTCATGAAAAACAATTTAGTTTGGTGCCACTGTGTGCATTTTTATACAATGATTGTTATATAAAATGGATAGATGTTCAAAGAAAGAATGTTGTAAACAATGTAGATATATCAAGTTTAAGGGCACCATGACAAAATGGCCCGTACAAAAACCAACACATAGAACGACACAACAACACGTAGACAGACATTTAGAAAAAAAACTAGTTTTTATGTTTTATGGACTTTTTGACTTTTTTTTTAATTAATTCTTCAAGAAATGTTGAGTTACCGCCTTGGTACGGTCAATGACTTTCATTGGGAGTTTGAACCAGTTTTTAGCTATAGCAAACCACACACTTTCTCAATATTTTTGGAGAAAACAATATGCATTTACTTAGGTAAGTTGTATTATTTAGACTGTGTGTGTGCATATGAGGCTTAAATTATTATCATTATACATATGTATATATCTCTTTCAATTGTGTATGTTAAATGTGTGTATATATATTTGTGTTATCATTAAACTTATATAATATATAAAGCAGACAAGGTTGCTTTTATTAATATGTAGAGTAACTAAATGAGGTGTTTAGATCACTTACGTCTGCATTAAATTATGAACATACGCTAAATGTTAATAGTACAATTATTAAAACAATGTCAAGCTCAATATTAGATAAAAGATATACAATAAAATGTACCTGGCACTTCGAATCAGTTTGTCATAAATTGACCATACATGAAATAAAAACGATTTTTAATTCTTTAATATATTTTGTAACTTTGTACTTTTTTGTAGCCCTGCATCCCATTCATTCGTCTGTCGACGCTGACCTTACAATGCATCAATATTAGTACAGCATACATGTTGATCGCTTTGTTCCCATGTAAGCTAGTTTCTGTATTAGACTATGCGCTGAGAAATAAGTACTTTTTAACTGATTATTTCAGTCTGAAAATGTTTCATGCATTATTGTATAGACTTTCCGAATGATAAGCCATCTTTTTGAAAAAATAATTTGTATTAAGTTAATATAGTTACTAAATATTTTTGCAAACATTAAAATGAACATGTGCCACAATATTTACAATACCTAGCATATGCATTACGACTGATGCTACTAGGATTTTAGCCAGGATTTAAAAAGGGCTGGGCGGGCCTGAAATAAGCAGGGCGCGACATGCATAGAAAAAAGGAATTAATAATTTCCGTTACTTGCGAGTTTGATATCCTCTCCCAAGAACATCTTTTATCTTGTATGTCCATAAAATCGGTCTTTGAATGATTTCTGGGCTTTTTCGACGGTTTTTTTATTGTGTGAATAATGTATTTTACTATTTAGATATGTTAAGACAGACTGAGATGTAAGTTTGACAACGTAAGCCAAGTCACAGATAATACTAAGGCGAATAATTGTATGTCCGAATGTTAGTTCCCGAATTATATGCAAGTTTTGAAAGACGAGAGCTTAATTTATTTAGCTTAGTGTTATTTTAAAATCTTTTTTAATTAATACAGTCCACTCGCATTACATAGACTACTTTAAGTCGATTTTCCGTTACCTCGACAATATTTGTAAAGTCCCAAATGTGTTCCTTCTTTATTTATAATAAAAATAAATGTTTATGGCGATCTTTTTACTTCGACAAATTCATTATCTCGACTAGAATATCTAATTCTCAAGCTACTAGATTGCTATTTAATGTCACAGTTTATCTCGACTCGCGAAATTATCAGTGGCGACCGCGAGAGGTGTGAATAACACCACGCGCTGATAATCACTCGCTACTAATTGGTGTCGCAAACTGATGCGGTAAACCCGTGTCGTTAATCACTCAACGTTGTTTGTTTCCATACCCAAGCTAAATAAACAAAAGTGTTTATATAATTAAATGTAATTAGTGTGGTGTCAAAATATGAGCAATTTTGCAAGATGTATATAAATATGACTTTAAAACGTTAATGTTTTATGATTCTCACGACTATGTCTGAATTATCTGAACCCCAAACGCCTGTCAAACAAGCAAGAGAAGGACCCGGTATCCAACGTTGGTTGTTGATCGTTTTCAAATTCATATAAGAACTGTTAATGTATTCTGTTTTAGTTGTTAGCAATCATTTGCAACTCTAACGAACTGTTTATGTCTTCTTTCCTAGTTGCTCTAATATATGCTCTAATATAGCAGAGTAACCCTTTTTAGATTAAGTGTGGCTTTAAAGCCACGAAGCTACATAAATTATGAAGAATGAGGTATTTACAGTCAAAAAATCAATACAACTCACATGGTAAAATTAATAATTAGAAATGTATTACTAAAACAAATTGAAAAAGAAAGAGTTTAGTGTCATTTGTTTTTTAAATTAACAATGAGAAGACAGAGATTACATTGAATAATCCCATTGTACTAATTAAGGTAAACAATAGACATGCCCCAAGTATCACAGCTACTGCTATCTCGACAATCTGATATCTCGACTTATTTTCGAAAGTCCCGACGATTTCGAGATAACGAGAGTCGACTGTTCTTACTTAAATCAATTAAGATATTTTAAAAAACACGTTGACATACGATTTATAATATATATAGTATAATGTTGTAGACTGAATTTTAAATGTATAATTTAATAGCATGTTACTTAGACCTTATAGTTGAAATAATTGATGTATAATATTATAAAAGTTTGCAGTCGAGTATGCGACTGCGTACAACACCCATATTGTTAAAACAACAAATTTAAACGCAGCAAGTGGATTTATTAAATCTCTTTTAGTAAAACCCAGCGCATAACGCTAAATTGCTTTGAGGAAAAAGAAATATATCGTAGTTTTCAATTAACTGCCTTTTAAGTGCATAAATGAAACTTGTCTGCTACATATTTTGTACATATGTTTAACGTGCGCTATCTTTAAATTAAAACGTTCAATTAAGTGTATGATACATCGCGCGTGCTTATACTTAAAGCACGCGATTCCTTTTAAGGAGGTAACGCTGTGACGTCATTTCACCTAATAGAAGGATTGATGATCGACTGCCAATGCTGCAAACAGTGGCTGTACAAATTAATTCTTAAAACAATTTATAACAATTTAAAGCATGTTAGCGTCTTAACTGTTCAAGAGATATTGTAAGCGTAATTAGTTTTTGTCATTGCAACATTTACAAAAATACAAAGTCAAGAAAGCGTTCTACGATTTATTTTGGGCATAAAAAAAACTGATCAACAAAAAACATCACTATAACATATCTGAAGACAAACATTATTTATCAATGATATAGAAATTTAATTAGATGAAAGCATTGACAATATACAACATTATCAACATATCTCATTTTTTCACAAACGTGTATCTACACCAAAGGAAACAAATTGTAAACAAATGGCGTCACTAATACAATCACATCACACGGACGCGTCAGACGCGCCTAGGCTTCATGGTAAGATATCGGTTGACGGCGCTAACGAAGTTCTGGTGGCGGTCATTTCGATAAATGTTCATTAGCTGGTTTACGGTGTCAATCTGCAGACGGTTTCGGATGTCTGTTCTTAAGCGCTTCACCTCGCTCAAAACGCGTTCAACCTCTGCGTTGCTGACAGGTATCACGAGCGAAGCGGCGCACAGTTTCGCAATATTGGGAAGCGAATCAGTGGTAGTTCGGAGCTTTAGAAGTGTCTGTATAAGTGCTTTTGGATCTAGGTAGGCTTCTGGCGTTGATGTCAATGACGCTTCGCTATGGCTATCATTGATACATGCTCAATAACATAAAATTGTAATAATAGTTAACTTAAAAAACAAACTTATTTATTTCAAGTCGATTGCGAAGCAAGTTATCCCAGCTTATATTAATCTCTCTCGACCGGTCATTCCAGATTGAATCCATCTCACACATAAGTTACGGTCCCCATCTTCGTGAAGTGAACGTAATAAACAAACCTGTAAAAGGTATATCATATTAATGGATATACGTATTGCTGTTAAAAAAATTCTGTTAACAAAAAGCAATTGTGCATGAAGGGAGCAGTTTAAGGACAACGTGTGAAATCGATTACTTTAAATAAATAAAATATCAGGACTGCTGTGTTTAACATTAGACATTAAGAAGTAACTTTGATCATTCGACAAATGTAGGCAATTTTGAAGAACATCAGCTAAGGAAAACATTAAAAAATAGAGAACAAAACAAAAGAAATAAGAAAATTACACCCTACCTCCCCCAACACAAAAAACTTAAATGAAACTTCATATGAATCAATGGTTAAAACAGCGCCGATAACTTGTAATAAATCTACTCATCTGCTCTGTTTATTTGTGATGTATGCATAAAAGTTATAAAACAATATATTTTTCTTATAAGTATCACTGATATACAATACTTACGATAAATCAAGAGATGTGAATGGTACTTAAAGAATATATCTATTTTTGTCGTATACAATGTAGTAAACATTGACAGAAGAACTAATCAACGGCCTTTCCTGGAAATAATCTTTTCCTGGACAAGTACAAGACACAATTATTTCTTCATAGTATTAGACAAAACAGTTTCGAATTGCCGAATAATTATCACAAAGTCTGGGGAAAGCTTAGCGTTACATAAAACATCTCCGTTTTAATGACAGTAATAAATTACAAATGTGCAAGACAGGTTCCATATACATTTTTGTGGTCTAATTGACAAATGACGTGACAAAAAATCCTACACTAACTCTGTTTTCTTTGCAAAAATAAATATCGTACATTAAGTGATGAATATATTATGTTTGGTGATGTCTTCGTATTGTTTAGCCCGATATTTATTTAAAAACAGTTTTAAATTGACCGTAATAATAATTGTAGGTAATGTTCATGTATTTAATAATATTCAATGAGATTGTGCAATATGTAGCCGATACATGTTAACAAGTACATTTTATTTCTCAAAGGAACTTTCAAATCTCACTTAACGTAGCTGGAAGTTCTACAAAGATTACACACGAGTAACAACATAACACACATAAAGCTTGTATTGTCGTTAAGTATGAAATTCCGAAATTAAAACACGACATTGTACAGTTAACATTTCCGCTGTCAATCGCCACACCTTTGTATAAATATCATTGATAATATAATTGGCCACCATTATATGTGATTGTAATCAGTATAAATGATTCATACTTAGATAGCTTGTGATTTGACCAGTATAACTATAAAAGTATTATATATTTTACACTGAAGAGTTACATAATTTATCTTGCTAGAATTCAGATGAAATGAAGTTGTTAAATGTGTACGCATGGCATACAATACGCGTCATTTATGTTTTGTTTAACTATAACTATGAACAAGAAATGGGTTAAATGCTGTCATATTTTATACTTTGTTGTTAAAGATCAGATATTAGATTATATGAAATACTAGTTATTAAGTGCATTGATTTATACATTAAATGTTTTAGATTTAAACCAATGCGTTTATATAATTATACATCATTCTAAGCCAAGAGTGACATTTCAAATATTCAAACACACCACCGCTTTCATTATAAGTGGTTAAAGAGGAGCTGTCTGATTCTTTCACTAATTACAATAATGTAGGAAACACAAAAGTAAGTGTATCGATTAAAAAAACTTATGCCA
>Ga0224511_10000665_pt1 | contig 17588 bp, 18 predicted proteins | sample SF_May12_sed_USG_2_FD_169988 | JGI IMG/M metagenome (GOLD analysis project Ga0224511, IMG submission 169988) | Sediment microbial communities from San Francisco Bay, California, United States - SF_May12_sed_USGS_8_1 | ecosystem: Environmental > Aquatic > Marine > Sediment | place: USA...
AGGATAAAAATAAAAGTCAAATAGCAACCGGCGGACTCACTGCTAAAATAGTGCACCCATGAGTATATTCACCAAACTGGACCACAGTTCATATTGCATATCTAAAGATGAGATTTTAGTCTTTGTAATGAGACGCAGGAGTCATCAACTCAATCTCCACGCTGACTTCAGAATCATTGTCTGCGTAGTCAGCACGGGGACCAGTCACCGCCTCTTCCTGGTTAGAATTACTGCTCAGCAGTTTAGATAGCCTCGCCATCAACACTCTACCATTACCCAGTGATGGATCTGGACCAAAATCTGCATGAGATAAAACAAAATCATTCACAGGTAAATTAAGTAGCCACAACTACTTAAACTGTGGCATTGCTCTCTCTGACGGTTGCTTATCTCTAAGCACTATTATGAGAATAACTTGATGCTTCAATAGTGGTCTATAGTCGGGAAAGCTGAAACAGCCTCTGCATTTTCGGTGCCGGCGGTCAAACCCATAAGCTCATCTAGTTCAACGTTGGTCTAGTTTGCTAATTGGTGTCTTAGAATGGTCATTAGCAGTTAACCATCTAAGTGCCTATTTCCCATCCAGGATCCCCAAATTTGCCATGTTACAGTGGTCTGAATGGTTAGGTATTCTAAGAAAGGCAATTATAAAACCCGAATTAGCAGACCAGACCAAATCTGAACTGGAAACCTCATGGGCCTAACTGCCAGCCCACAGTCGTTTTCCACTTTCTCGACTATACTGCCCACAGTTGTTTTCCACTTTCCCGACTATACTGCCCACAGTTGTTTTCCACTTTCTCGACTAAAGTGCCCACAGTTGTATCGTTCGCTGCACTAAGCGGTGTTGTCAGAAAGGAGTACGACCAATCCAGTTAATACCAATGAGTTACATCGGTTTTATTAGTCTCCTTCGCTGAGCTCAATAAGACTGGCTTTTTAGAAGAATATTACACGGGACAGCGTAAGGTTCACCATGACATCGCAGATATTCTAGCTAGCAGCTCACGGTTATCTCTCAGCAACTCTGATATTTAGATTCAATATCAATGAAAGTCGGAGGGGTGATACTAAGACAGAGCTCCAGTTCAGTATTATGCATTCTTTTCAACCTCAATACCAAACTTACCATTCCTGAAGGCACTCAACAGTTGTGCAACTGGACCAAATTTCTTTCTCTGCGCACCTACAATCAAAAGGAGAGAATTTATCGCCAGTGACTTTCTGGCAGCTATGAGGAGAAATCCTTACTACACGTAATACTTTATAATCAAGCAACTTGATAGAGAAAAACCGGGTTATAAACATTTTAGTTTTCTGTTTGAAAAGAGTTCAGGAAGCTTTCTAGCGAAAGCTGGGAAAAAACTAATTATTTCTCAGATCATCATTATTACACTGAGAAACTTTCATCAAAAGCATTAAAGGTTACGCATTGTGGGTCATTGAAGCCAGTTTAATTATATTCAGCATTTGACCATCCTATTTGGTGGACCTCCTAAAGATCCCAACCCAGAATTCTGATCCAAATGTGCTAACCACTGTGCTATCCCGCTATCCCTGTTTGGTAAAGAACCGACTGAGTTACAGAAGATGCCCTAGACAGGCTATCCCGCTTCCCTTAACTCGAAAGTCAGAATACTCACCACTCTGTCTTTGTTTCATGATCTCTGACGAGTTATCCAAACGAGTAGGAGCGCGTATCACGCGAGCACCTACAGAACATATTCCCATACAAAGGACTTTTCTATGCATAACTAATGTCACCCTGTGGGGAATATTCTGGTACAGCTCGACTTGGAATCATTATTCATTCCACGCATATGAGCCTTTTCTAATGACAGGCTCTGGCCATAAAGAACATGAGGCTGACCTGATTTGCGGCTTTTGTTAAGCAGATTGTTCATCACAGCAGTGGACTCCTCGTGTTGGCTCACCCATCGATATAACGGTCGGTAACTGTACTGATTTTGCTGGTACTTCCTCACGACACGGGCAGCCGCTTCGTGCTTACGTGGTCTGCCCCGCCCTCTTTGACCTGCGGGCTGGGTAGCCTCAGACTTACAAGGGCGACCGCGTGGACGACCGGTCACCCCATTCTCGTTACTAATGGCTTTACGAGGTCTGCCTCTGCCTCTCTTTGGAGGCATCATGTCTGGAAGGACAGCTGTAGCCATTATTCACAGTATGACCCCTGCAGTATATACCAGCCACCCATTCAAAACTCTCCACTCTCAAACTCTGCTCGTAAGGCTGGTCTATGTTTTATTTCACTGAATTTCTTTCCTTATTGGGACCGGCGAGTTACTCACTGGGAAATTAAAAAACCTCATCATTCTTTAAATGGTGAGAAAAGACCACAGTCTATGACCAAATTGTTTGATTACCTTACACGCCACACATGAAAAGGCGTAAAAGGTCGTTTGGTGTCCAAAGTCTTTACATAAGTATAGGTTTGTTTGTAGCCTCAAATGAGCTGGGACAAGGGCACAGCTATTGAAGTCTTTCTTACTCAGTTGTTTGGGGTGTTATGATGTGACAGAATCGCAGAGTTTACGACAAACCCGCCCTCCGTATAGAGTGAACTCACCAGTGGTAGACTGCATTATGGCCTCCAAGTCAGTGATTATGTTATCTCTTACGTTGAGACTCGATTTAGCTAAAAGAAAGATGCCGGCGAATTAATGTTATGTCGAATGCGGAAAAAAAGGAAATTTACAAAGAGACAATTGTAAGGCTACAATTTCTTTATATTCATTCTGAATTAGCCTTGTTAGAACAATGACATTAGCCATAGAGTTGTTCTAGGGGAGATGCCTCTATGGCAGTCCGAGTTGGAAGTTGGAAGAGAAAGTGTGCAGCTGTACTTGCTTGTCTTACAGTGTCTGGTCGGGAGAACGAGGACACGGTAAACCCATGTAATACATTAAGTTGATTGCCATAGAGCTAATCTTATATTGGAGCAAGCTTACCCGGGCGACCGCGGCCTCTGGTGGGAGTGGATTTGGTAGGTGTTGCGGATTTCCGGGGTCGGCCCCGTCCTCGTGGCGATGACTTTAAGCTGGACGCGGACTTTAAGGCGGGTGCAGATTTTAAGGCGGGCGCGGACTCTGACTTGCGCGGTCGGCCGCGGGGCTGTTTGGCGTCTGAGTAAGATGTTGTAGAGCCGTCAGCTAGTGCAGTAGAACTCACAGACTTCCGCGGCCTCCCTCGTCCTCGTTTTAGCTGCTCACCTGTATAAACCAAACAGGGTAGACTTGGGGTAGACTTTTATAGTGACAATAAACAGACTCAAAGCCACCATATGCAACGCTGTGCACTGTACCAAATAGTAGAACTACTACTGAACCGCCTATGCTTACCCATTTGTATGCTTGAAAGTTGTTATTGAAAATACAACTATATCAAGAAAGTTTTTTGGAGCTCATGAAAACCCCAGAAAACCGAAGGCAGAAATATAAATAAAGTCAAAACCGAATCATGGTTCAACATCTGCATACATACCTGGAGCATCTCCATGTGAACCCATTATAATTATCTAACAATAATGTGTATATACCGTAGAGTACTCTGCAAATGAAGAAGATAATGCTAGATTAGTAACTTTTTCCCAACTGCATGACCTCAAGGAAAGTTTACTCGTTGACCTTATGCTTGTATATAATACATCTGCTGATTTCAGTAAGTTGGTTGTTCAGTTCTCAGTCCAATTCTCACTCGATTGCAACAAGCAGTAGGACCATTACTAGTTATGTGTGCTGCAACTGCAAGTAACACAGTATTTCATGCTGACACTCACACTGAGCATAAGTATCACTGATTGTGGTAGCAATTGTATCTATTTTTGTAGACTGGCAATGCCTAATGGTAATGGACTATGTCTTCAGCCACAGATGCCGGTACAGGTAGTGAATTTGAATGACAACTTTACAGGATTAAATTTATACTACAATTACACTACGAACATTGAATATAAATGATTAATAACATTAGTACCGGTAATAATAATTAATTTATTACACTTACTGACTAAGTGACTTACTAACATTATAATAAATTATAAATAAAAATTACAGTTTACACTACTAAAGTATATGCAAACTGACTTACACTTACAGTTACTCTACTGACAATAAAAAATGTATTCAAATTCCATAGCGTTAGATTAGAACCAGTCCCACATCAGATCTATCATCAAAATTACGAACATGGGTGAGTTTGACTTTGATCTGACTCTGAGTGAACTAAGCCTAGCCCTAAGTAAATCGCTCAACTCACAGTCACTCAGTCAGTGACTAGACTAGTGGGTGAACTGAATCATTGATGATAGAAATTAGAATCAAATTCAATTTCATTTTCAATCAAGAAAGAAATAAGATTAACTATTAACCTAAGAATCATTCGTTTTGATTTTGGATTTGATTCAATCAAAATCAAAATTATCAAATCATTGAATTGAAGAAAAGTCAAGTTCGCTCCAAAACAGCTTGAAAATCTCGCATCTTGTCGGTCTTTTGAGAGAGTATATACGTGAACACGTGGTTTCAAATAGTAGGAAACCATTGCTAACAAGCAAAACCTTATTTCCGACTTACAACTTACAAAAAAATGTTCAGAAATTGAGAGAAGAAAAATCTTCAGCAGGATTTACGACCTCGTGTGTAAAACGTCATCACATTATGAGCTAAAAACGATTGGCTCCTTTTGTATTCTGTTCTCTGATTGGACCGTGAAATGGAGAGGGTTTCCTTCTTTGATTTTCAACTAAGCCCTTGTTTTTGTTGTGGGGCTCTAAGCCTAGTACTAAACTCCCCAGCATGGCGGCCTCGACGACTGGTGCAAACCCAACCGCTTCGTCTCAGTCTGCAAACCCGTCTGCAGTTGCTGAGCTGTTTAAAACGATGAGCTATGGCCCTGCGCCCGAAGGAGACAACGTAGTTCAGGTAACATGTAAATATGGTATTGCCCAATACTTTCTGTTGCAAGGATCGAATGTAAGGAAGTGAAACTGGACACACTCAGACTCACGTCACTACTCAGTCAGAGTCAGAGTCAGTCAGTGACTGAGTGAGTCAGTCACACGGGGCGAACAGGTCACAATAATAATCAAAATGTGAGTGTCCGTGTGTCACTGTGTGACTGTTTGTTTGGTCCTGGGGTGTAAATCATACATGTAATGATTATATTGACCTGATGCATTCACGTTGGGTTAGTTCTTTGAATGTCACCGTAACTGACAGTTAATGACTGAGTGACATTTAATTTATTGACCTTTGATTGCACAGCTCACTATGATCTATCAATTGACGGTGTTGACCCGCTCTAATGAGTTTACTTTACTCACTTAGGCAGCTAGAAAGAAGCGTGCTACATATTACTGCAGTACTAGTTCTTACATTTGTAGGCATGGCTTGATGACCATGGCAGATCATTGGGTCATTTTATTGGTGGAAAGTACCACAAACCAGAAGGAAGAAAGCATTATGAATGTAAAAACCCAGTTAACGGTAAGCAACCTGATACAGCCATAATAGAGTATTTGTAGGATGCGGGGTTGTATTGAAAATGCTTGAATAAGCTGTAGCCTGGGTGTAGGAACCATCGCTCTAATTTTATGCGCATTTCGTGTTCTTGTCTTCGTCGTACAACTTAAAAAAGTTAGAGTATATAGTCACTCGAAGACTGTTACAACCAGTATTATTATTCTCATGTGCCGAAGGTGTCAAGTTAGATTTTTGTGCTTTTCACCAGTTACGACTTAGCACAGAGCACCACGTGCAGGTCGGTCTCATCACCCCAGGTTGGGGGTCAGTTAACCCGGAGTGATCTTGACCACCTGTTGGCACCTCGTTTTTTACCATTACTACCAATGAGGGATAGCATGAAGTAGGGTGACGGTTGGTATGGCCTCTGCTGCAGGGAAATTGTTGGCGACGACAATGAGAGGTGAGGCAGAAGATGTAGAGCTGGCTGTTTCGACAGCCCGCACTGCATACAACACATGGAGCAAGCTTTCTCCACATGTCCGGGCCAGGCATATCTACAGGTAAGCAAATTGGTATCTACAAGTACACATTGATATTTATATGTAAGTATACATTGGTATTTTTGGGTATACATTTGCGCCCACGGATGTATTTGTCAATACAGTACCACTGATTGTCCTGTTTTCCGGTTTTAGTATTGCTCGTCATGTGCAAAAGCATGCCAGGCTACTGTCGGTGCTAGAAAGCATGGATAACGGGAAAACATTCCGCGAGACTAGAGATTGTGACATCCCAATCATGACAAAGCACTTTTACCACTATGCTGGCTGGGCTCAGCTGGCTGATACGGAGATGCAGAATTGGACCTCCATTGGTAAGACAAGGGCTCTCTCCCACTATCCCAACTGGAGGCTCTCGGCCAGTGCCTGCCAACCTACATTACATTCATGGTGCAGTTATCATAGTCGTCTCCTCCCTACTTCTAAACTAGTGGACTTTGTAATTTCGATTGCACAAGGGACTGTTTTCGTAGTATGTAGGCTCGTACCTGTTGGCATAAATAGATTCAATCATAGTACTGTTCTGTAGGCCCTAATGTCACAAATAAACAATGAAAATTTCCTGCGTTGCACACTGCATAGGTTTTGAACATAATGTTTGGGTATGTAATGATCCATCTTTTTTAGGCGTTGTTGGCGGAATCGTGCCATGGAATTTCCCGCTTATGCTGCTCACATGGAAGTTGGCTCCCGCTCTAGCCATGGGTAACACAGTGGTATTAAAGCCTGCCTCCTACACATCGCTGTCAGCGCTGCTTTTGGCTGAAATCTGCGCGGAGGCGGGTCTACCGGATGGTGTGTTTAATGTGGTCACCGGCAGTGGGGCTTTCGGTAGCCTCCTCGCAGGACATCCTGATGTGGACAAGGTGGCCTTTACTGGCTCTACTGGGGTAAGTTCGGGGGAAGGGGGGTAGGTAGGTAGGTCATGGAGTCATCCTACCCCTAGCCCTATGGGATGGGTAGGCAGTGGGGGTATGTAAAATAGAAACTTTTATTTGTTATTCTATGGTTCTACGCAACCGCTTGCTTGCCATATTTAGCAGTCCTCCTTAAGCCAGAGTCTAAGATACATTGTTGGTTGCAGGTTGGCCAAACTCTCAGGCGCCTCACGGCTGGCACGGGTAAGAAAATTTCCTTGGAGCTCGGTGGAAAATCACCACTGATCGTGTTTGACTCAGCCGACCTTGACAGCGCGGTGGAAGGTGTGGTTAATGCTATCTGGTTTAATCAGGGTCAGGTGAGTAAAAGATGGTACCGCCATACATGTATAATCTATGTCTAAGGCATAAACATAGATATATAATCTGCCATAGATGGTTTCGTTGTATGCTAAAGTTATATGCTCACAGATGCACTATTCTGGATTTTGGCCTGGGCTGTCTATCAAACTCTGTTTCTGGCACGTGCTTTTGTTAAACTAAATACAATCTCCGATTTCCAGGGGCCTTAATGTAAAACAAGAACTATGGTCTTATATACGTGGTTCATGTGAAATGAGATTATTTAATCAAAATCAAAGTGCGGAGGCAGTCTTAGATTTAGTCGAAGCACCCCATGTCAGCCAATCATACATTCACTTGTACATCCCAAGCTTGACCTATTCAGGTGTGCAGCGCCGGCTCCAAGCTGCTCGTTCAGGAGACCATTTATGACAAATTTATCGGTAAACTCAAAGAGAGGCTCACCCATTTCCGTCTGGGGGACAGTCTGGATAAGGCGATGGATATGGGCGCTATCGTCGACCCGAGTCAGAAAGCCAGCATTGAGGAGTATGTGCAGAGCGCAAGGGATGAAGGAGCAGAGGTTAGTAAACTGACTAAACTAAGATCATCTTCCATTAGATAGTATTACCAGGTTGATTTATCTATGAATGGGCCGGGCCTCCTTCATCTAAAGTGTATGAGATTGCGTCGGATAGTCCGTAAAACACGGCGTAAGTGTGAGTGTGTACTAGAGCTGTAGAGGTCTGAGAAGTCTGAATAGATGAAATGTTCAAAAATATAGAAATAGGGTTTCAGAGTGCAGTTTGTCACCTCTGTCAACGAGCGTTAGTGCAATTATTGAGGCCCGAATGCAACGGCCTCTATTTAGGGCTAGGGAAAACCGACAAAGCACTTCGTATAACTTCAACTTTCTCCAATATTACGTTCACTTTTGAGTTCTACCCGATATGATGAGGAAGTAAAGATCATTAGGTTACTAAGTTTTAATAGTTAAATTCCATTTTATTTCTATTCGGGCCTTAGTTATTTGAGTGACCGATATTCGATTTTTTAAAAAAAGACCACTCGCTGTCGCTGCTATGAATGCGGCGTTGCCTCCCTTTAAGAATGCGGAACACAACTCCGAAAGTGTGTCTACATTCGACCGTGACATAACCCCTTTAATGCTATTTGGCATCTAATGGCATCACAACTTCACCAGGGACCCTTGGCTTTCTCCAAGATGATTACCGACAGACTTCTCATACTGATGTATAGACCCATGGGCCACGCAGCCTCATGCGTTGTGGTGCGATTTTTTTTGTAGTGATGTTGCGAACACATCGACTACTATTAATGTCAGATTCGTGGGATCTAACTGCGGTCAGATTGCAGCCACTCTTATTAACAAACTCTTACTGCGTGTTTCAGATTTATCAAGCTACGGCATGTAAACCTGCCGGTGGCTGCTTCTATCCACCTACTCTTATCACTAAAGTACAGACTGTATCACGAGTGGTGCAGGAGGAGGTAAAATTGTTACTCTTCTTTCCCAATCTAATTATCACCCGATGGTTTGTTTGTTTTTTAAAACGTGGGCACTTGGCCGTCCCATTTACTGGACCTCCTAATCCTGAGTCTTGTTGGAGTGATAGGAGCTGGAAATTGAGGAGTTCAATCCTACAGTGGGCGCTCAGCACGACTAGCACTTGAATCCTGGATCTTTGAATCTTGAGTCAATTGCTCTAGCTGTTTAGCTATTGAATTAAAACCGGCTTTACTGTCGACGCCACTACACTGATTCGCAGAGGGTCTAATTACGCTCTGTGAGTTTGTGGCGTGAAAGCCGTCAATTTTGAATGGGGCAAATATTATTGGGAGTTGTCTTTCCTTACTCATTATGTTTCATGGGAGGGCAACCCCCGATGCTGTGTTTAACTTATAGAAGGGGGCATCATCTGAAGGTCTAACTGTGAATTCATATCGATGTTGTTTTCTTGGTTAACTTACAGCTTAGATTTTCACATCGTGGATAAGTGAATTAATAAGGTGTACAGACTAAACTGTTTTACTTCTTTCATTTTTCCCTTGTAATATTTACCGATATCTGTGTTGTGGAATGTTACTCCATGAGATGGTAGACCAATGAGGATGGCACAATCTCTCCCAGGCGTCATAAGTTGGTTCATATAAAAGGTACAGTGTCCAACTGTGAAGAATTGTGGTTACAGATATTTGGACCTGTGCTGGTTGCTCTGCCTTTCCGCACAGCTAAGGAAGCTGTCAGTCTGGCGAATAACACAAACTATGGCCTGGGAGGCAGTGTATGGACAGAAAATGTCAGCTTAGCACTGGAAGTCGCTCTGCTTATCAAGGCTGGCTCAGTCTGGGTGAGTGGTTCCACACAAAATAAACAAGTTGTTCCCTGCAGCCCATTGATTTTCAGCTCAAATGTCTTCTCTATAGTGTGGTGTAACTATAAGGTTAGATACTTGTTTTTCACCAGTTACTAGCTAGCATGGAACACCATGAGCGAGTCAGTATCGGCGCTCCACCCCATGGTGATGCTTGTTTTGGTTTTGGATCATACTCACAACTGGAGCCTGCCATGATGGCAGTTGAACCCAGTTTCCCATGGTTAAGACTTCAGCGCTCTACCACTAAGTTACCCCGTTATCCTGGTCATAGCTGTTCTACAAAGTCACTCTCTGCATCCCCATGCTGCTTTTGTGTGACAAGCTCACCCTAGGCGTTGAGCTCAATCTCAAGATTTTATGATCTTGATCTACTCTCTGATGTTTATATGTTATGTGAGGGTGAACCGATGGCTTAGTGGATAGTGTTCTTGGCTTAGAATCAGAGGTGACTGGTTTGATTACCAGTTTGGGCACCACTTTATCATTCCACTGTCATCGGATTCGAATCACGGTGTTAAACCCATGGAGGAAGTTAACTGTTCCATGAGGCATGCAATGGACCATCCTGAAAACAAGCCGATGGCTTAGTGACGCTATTTGTGTGAAACAAAAAAGTCGATTGTGATGCGGAAAATCTTATTTGGGGTTATCGTTTCCTATTCCTTATGTTTCATGGGATGACAACTCCGAATACAGTGTTAAAATAACGGAAGGGGCATCATCTGAAGGTTGATGACTGGGTTCGTGTCATAGGAAAGTCAATTACATGCTAGTAACTGGTGTCATGTGATTTGTAGGTAAACGCTCACAACCTGTTTGATGCTGCGGCTGGGTTTGGTGGTTACAAAGAGAGTGGATTTGGCAGAGACGGAGGCAAAGAGGTGAGACATGACATGCCTAGTTTACCATTCTGACCTTATTATTGGTCTCGACCAGGGAAGTATATGCAGCTGTTGAAAGCAGGGTTGTGTTCCTAAGTGGGTGCCTTGTGGCAATAGCGGGTTGGTGTTACATTTATGACCACTGGGTTCCAGTTTTAAATTTGTCATTGATTCGGACAGCGATCGAACTGATAGGCACGGACTAATTTTGTTGCTTCCAATTCCATCTTTTAACTCATTAGCATTCACTAAAATAGAAAGCTTGCAAAGTTGAGTACCACATTTTGGAACTGAAATTTTAGCGATTCCACCTACTAACATATAATGACTTGGTAAGCTGTTCGCTCACGCAGTGAAAACATTGCTCGTTCTGGATTGGTGTTACTAGTGATTCAGTGCATAATATGGGTGCAAATATATGAATGTCTGGTACAGTAGTTCATAACATCAGCGATTGCCTACAAACTGCGCAGACTTATTTGATTGAACTAGAAAGAGGAAAACGTAGTAGGTATCATCAAACGGAATTTTGAAGAAATTTCGTACAAATGTACGATAACTCGTCTGCATTTGCGCTCCAATGATGTCAATTTGGGGCCGTTTTCCATTTACATATACGGAAACGCAACTTCACACACTCTCAAACCAATTCATATCCCATTTTATTTAGAGTATTTCCTCCAAAGACTGACTCTCTGTGTGTGGCCGTTCCATACTGATGGCTGTCATCGTTTTCAGGGACTGTATGAGTATGCCAAACCAAAATGGGAAACTCGAGCCCGCCCTGCCATCACTGACCTCGATTACTCTAAGTTCGGAGCTACACTAATGCACAGACCGACATTCGCGAATAACATGCGCGCAGAGGTCAAGGCTGATGGTGTGTCACCCATGCCAGTGTGAGTTAGTGCTTCCTGAATTGGCAGATCAATGCATCACCGGATAGCAATTTGAGCCTAGAACTAGAGGTCTCTGGTCTATATGTACAAAGTGGTGCAAACCAATAGATTGTTTTGCATTTGAAAGGAAGGCCACCATGAAGTACACAAGTGAAAGCTAGAAGTCTTCCAATAATATACACTAAAGAACACTGAGTCAAAGATGCAGCAAGCCAATTCCCTCACAACTGCAGGTTGTCAAGAGAAACAAATATATTACTTCACTATATTATTTTACTGCTTCACTGTGTAACGTGACATCAATGGGCTACTTGGACCAACATGCTTTACTTTGGAATTTAACTTGGATCACAGAGCTCAGCTTTAATGCCATCGTTAGTCTTCTAAATCTGTGTTAGCCCCTCTTAGGCTCTGGCCTTGCCCTAATAGTCAAAACGTGTCACGAGACAGCAACAGACGGCTTCAGTTCAACAGATCTCAATTCCCATTGCTCTTTTTCACAGCATCGATCATACATATAAATTCTATTACGGCGGAGCGCAGAAGCGTCCGGACAATAATTACTCTCGTCCAGTTCTGACCCCTGATGGCAAAGTGATCACTCACGTCGGTGAAGGAAACAGGAAGGATGTCAGGAATGCCGTAGAGGCCGCCCACAAAGCCGCCCCTGGGTGAGTAGGTGGGGCAAGGTGTAATTAGCCCTGTTTCTACCCCCGAAGCGATTGACATTGCTTATGAAATACATGTGGAATATTCATTCTTTGGCATTAATTTGGGTTTTTATTATTTGGCTGAGTTTTGGATCAAAGACACCCATTCTTGTAATGTGCAATTTTGCTCATTATAAAACATGTGGAATATCCCGCTTTCCGCGATGTTCTGGACTCAGAATTAGCTTGTTGTCCAACCGACGTTTCCAGTTATTTTGATCTCTTGCCAAATGTAAACCATGAGCGAGTCGGTATCAATACTCCAACTCGTGCTGAGGCATGTCATTGAGCTAGGATTGATGTGAGCAACTCACAATGGAAGCCCACTGTGACTGGGTTGCAATTGTGAGTCATGCTATCCCATTTAATGGTGATACAAGGATGTATGCATGTATTTATATATATATATAATGTGCCTGGTCATCCTGACACAGGTGGGGTAAGAGAGCCGCTTATAATCGAGCTCAGATCACTTACTATCTGGCTGAGAACCTGGAGATGAGACGGACGGAGTTCGCAGAGAAGATTGGAGCACAGACGGGTCGATCAGCTGAAAGCTGCCTGAGGGAGGTTGACCTTTCCATACAGAGGCTCTTTTACTGGGCTGCATATGCTGACAAATACGGAGGAACTGTACAGGTACACCTGCACTCTATGAATCTCAGCTTACGGGTCATGAATTGAGCAAGTATACAGTGGGAATAAGTAGGTGCTTTGTCCGTTAATACTCTGGATTCCCTTTACAGTGGCCTACAGTTTGCCTTTAAGTACTCAGATACAATAATGAAATCACTGGAGTAAAGTTATGACAACTGAATGTTTTTGTATACTCCACGTTATTATTCCCCATGTGGGGTCATGAACTTGGCTGCTCGATTAACAGGTCGATTATCTGGTCGGAGTGAATAAAGTTTAAATGCCTCTCTTCCCGCTACCATTGGTCTTTTTTGCGACATTTGAACTCATGTCATAAATTTTTTATCTACTTTATTGTTCTACTCGGTCAGATGGGCGTTCTATTTAATGGACCTCCTGAGCCTGAGGCTTGTTTGAGCAGTAAGACCTGAGATATATGTACGGAACTCACACTCATAGTGGTAGCCCGTCGGGACCGGTATTTGAACCTCGGTTCTCACCATTGCCACCTCAGTGCTATACTACTGAGTTATCTCGCTGTGCCTTATATCATGCGTATTACGTGTCATACGCCATATTTCCTGTTCTGTAGGAGACAGCCCTATATGGTGCCACTGTGAAGATTCACGAACCAGTCGGTGTGATCGGTATTCTCTGTCCAGACGAGTATCCTCTGCTGGCATTTGTGTCACTTCTGGCTCCCGCTGTTGTTCGCTCTAACTGTGTGGTGATTGTGCCCAGCGAGAAGCACCCACAGTCAGCACTAGACCTGTATCAGGTAGGAGGTCCATGGCGTCACTAGCGCTCTCCAGGTGATTTAAGAGAGCGTTCGAACTCATGCCAGCAACTATTTTCTCACTAAAACCCTGTTTAAACCACAAACCTGGCCTTTTCGCGCGCCAGGCGTTTTACACAACAGACGATCCTCGTTAGAAAATACCCCTCGGTCAGTCGCAAGGTTGGCTGATTAGCTTTGATCTTTACCAACTTGACCTGGACCATGCCTGTGGCCCTGCCGAGTTTTCATATCAAAGGTTAGGTCAACCCAATCGGATCGCCGTTCAAAACCATCATAACTGTTTCATGCAACAATTTGTGGGGCTGCTTGAAATCGGCTGGAGAACGTCCATGTAAAACCTGCTACTGATCATTCTACATGCTGTACATACTCCACTCGTGATTGCCTCCCTTATCCCCCTGGAACCACAAATGTGTATGCGTAAAATTCGGATTGAGTCTGATTACATTACCTCTGAAAGACATAGACGGGCTCACTAGCTGTAAATCCAACTTCACGTATCGGTCACAGTACTATTCTTCCATTCCAGACCGAATCCATTTCTGAATCAAAACGTCTATATTTGGCAATCACTGTTATAGGTGTGTTTTCTATTTAATGTGCTCTGTACTGCCCCTAACAGGTGTGTGTGCGTGCGTGCGCTTGTGCGTGCGTGTGTGCAATCTTCGGCTTATTACGCGTGGGAGATTGTGTATTTGTGTGTTCAACTCCTGTGGTTCTTCGGCATGTGGGGGATAGTCGCGTCTGTTGAGTCTCCGAGTTTTTCTCCGCTAAACTTGTGCTTTTTTATATCCCTGTTGCCATCTACGCGTGCGTGTGCCGGTACCACATATATACGTACACCATCCCAATATTTTATCCCATAAGTACCTCAGGGCAGTGTGTCTTATGCCCTTGGGTTGGACCTAATATCATGTTAACTCAGCTGGAAGGATAAATAAACCTTTGACCACTTCTTACTAGCCCAAAGCCTTGTATGCTGTATAATCTAGGTTTTTCATGGTAGAATCATGCTACTCTCCGCCATCCTTACAAACCAGTCCGCTCTTTTATAAGCTGCTTGGTTTGTGCATCTGTACAGCAAGGTCAATTATAATTGAACAGTTTGTATGTTACCTTTTAGGTTTTTGAGACATCTGACCTCCCAGGTGGAGTCATTAATATCCTGACTGGGGAGCGTGATCACCTGGCCAAATACCTTGTCGAGCATCAAGATATCCAGGTAACAAGTCTACTCAAATGCTAAAAATATCTCAATGGGGCTGCCAGCCAGTGGGCTGGTCATTTCAACCACTTCAAATCTTGAAATAAATTAAATGTGGCTCAGTTCCAAGGCACTAGCACAAATGGAAAAAATTCTCATGCTCTCTACTGTTTGGTGTCACATTTTAATTGCTCAGACGCGCTTGGCAGAGAAAAATGCTTTCAGTAAATGCAGCATTAATAATTCATCTCAGGAAATTTCTCCACGGCTACCTCTTGTGTACGGGCTTGCCAATGCATACTCTTTTGGGATCCAATACATTTTGAATTATGCATAATTTTTGTAATCGCATGCCCTTCCTACAATGCATGCTTGGGACTGGCACTGAGTTATGCTGACCTTCACAGTGGCGGCAAAGAAATGTGACTCCAGATCCCAGCCCTTTGATATATTGCCTCCAGTAGTTGACCCCGGGGCTGCTCGGCCCACACTTTCCTGGCTTGAAATATCCCACGTGCCCATGACACAGTTGTTAATGTCAATGACCGATTTAATTAATTGATTGGTTTTTTAGGCTTTGTGGTACTTTGGATCGGAAGCAGGATCAAAGTTTGTAGAGTACACGTCCGCTGAGAATGTGAAACGTACCTGGGTTAATTATGGCCGAAACAATCGAAACTGGGAGGATTCTCTTCAGGGTGAGTCTCTTGGACCCATGGTCCCCTCGCACATCTCTAAAAAACCGTATAATTTTACACTATCCCTAATGTTGTTTCCTCCCAATATGTCTATCTCTGCCTATTGAAAGAAGGCAGATTACACCTTCATCTGTTGTTGTTTACCGCGGCCACTGGACCATCCTATATAACGGATCTCCTAAGCCTGAAGCTTGTTCTGAAGCTTAACCTAGAGCTTGAATGCAGGACCTTTTGATCTTAAGTCAAGTGTTCTTGCCACCGAGGTATCTCGCCGTCCCTTCTTCTGCCTGATTTTGAAATGGAAAGAAATGCAAAGAAGACCTATGGCTATCCATTTTCAATTGAAGTCAGATCTGGTACCGGCTGTGGCGCTGAATGGTGGGTAATACTGTTTGGTTCTCCTTTTACAGGCGCGGGGGAGGAGTTCCTTTATCACAGCACAGAAGTTAAAAATATCTGGATTCCTATGGGAGATATCTACGCCAACTAAGAGGCGGACAGTCAAATCATATATCCCAGCTCGAACCCCGCCATTAGTTTCCGAGCCATTTAAAGAGTGTCATAGATTATCACTAATTGGAATTCTCCTGTCGGGAATTTTCGAAGACCTTGGAGTAAAGGCTACGCTTTACTTTAAAAGCAAATTTTGCGAAAGTCAGTGGAGTTTGGGGCTTTTTGATAGCCGAATCCCTATTAATGAATTTCCTTTTTTCCCATGTCATTTTTTGTTTGATTCTTTAGTCATCTAGTCAAAATAAACCCATCATTCATGACGCAGTGAAGTACTTTTCATTGCTCGTTGGCTAAGCACTGACTCACCAACTCTACCTAAATCATTCGGTCATCATCCATCAATAACAAAACACGTAAGGTTATAAATGAGAAATAAAAATTATCTGTGGGAGTTGAGTAGAGATTCACTTATATTGCAACCGTCTTAGAATTGCTCAATAATTTAGTATTGCACCGTTATAATGTAGTAAATGAATGCATTGTCTATAATTCCTGATTGTCGTGCTATTGCAAAAGCGGTCATCGTTAGCACTCAGAAGTTATCGGAATGTTCTTGCGAGGTTGTAGAATGCTAAGTTGGCACTTAGAGAGACAGTTGACTAGATTACACAGAGCTTGGATCAAGGTGTTGCTGCCTATATAGCAGACTGTCTGTATAGCGATGAGAAGTGGTGAGTGACCGGAACGCAATCACCTCTGTGACTCTGACAACCTAAAATCAACGGGAAGGTTATCGACAAGTTATCAAGCTTATGAATAAAGTTAATCCTCCCCTTATTGTTAAACTTCCTGTTATATGAACTATAGCAATGTAACGATAAATCTACATGTATCATTGAGTTCATCAGCATGTGAATCAATCTTAACGCGAGCCTGTAATTGTTTGGAACTCTATCGCGCGGTAAACTGAAAATCAATCCCGTATATCAAAACGCAGTCAGTTCTTGACCCATGAATTAAAATTTTGCATACAGTATAAGACAAAATAATGTGAGGGCGGGCGTCAATAGATGAAGTCCCTGAGGTGTGTGTACTATGTAGTCAGTTATTTACATATACCAAATTACCTAGAGAGTATCCTGTAAAGTCTGCTGGAGGTAACATGCCTCTCCACTCCTCTTTCCGTAGTCAGTAATGGCATCATTGGTGTGGCAACCTCTTCGGGGAATCGTTCATCACTGCCTCGGAGTGGTAATTTTGATTGTCTAGTCATGATAAGAGCGTATAGCAGATCCTGATATTGTCTCTGGTTGCTCAATAAGGATGCTGTGTTCTCTTTCTGGGCCGGAATGGCTTGTCCAGCTCTTTTACCCATTACATCTACAAAGTTCATATGTTGTTACCAACATATAAAGCAGCAGAACCTGAGTTTGGGTGGGACAACCGTGGTTTAATAGTTGAAATGCTAGACTTGTGTACAAGGAGGAAGTCAGGGGCTAAAATCGCAAAAATGTCCGTCGTGGTGAGATGAAGTTCATCTAACCATTATTCATTTTGGAGCTCAGACAAAGTCCCCCAGAGTAAACTACATCACCCCAAATAGGCAACAATACTGCGGAGTATAATCAAAGAATAAATGTGAAGGC
>Ga0224511_10000666_pt1 | contig 17573 bp, 2 predicted proteins | sample SF_May12_sed_USG_2_FD_169988 | JGI IMG/M metagenome (GOLD analysis project Ga0224511, IMG submission 169988) | Sediment microbial communities from San Francisco Bay, California, United States - SF_May12_sed_USGS_8_1 | ecosystem: Environmental > Aquatic > Marine > Sediment | place: USA...
CTTCATATGACTATTTTTAGCACAAAATTTTGGAAAATTGAAAAATTCAAGGGGAGATAACTCCGTCAAATGAGAACGGACATGAAAAATAAAAGCATATATGAGCTTGTCTCTTCATAAGCTTTAACATGATATATAACAAGACATCAGTCTGAGAATAAAAAAAAATTGCGTTGTAGTTGCTAGTTTAGGTATACGTAATAAAACTTGGATGTAAACAGATGATCACAATACTATTTTCGAAAGGGGAAAGGTATAGTATGACACTGAATGAGAAGACCAACATTCAAGAGAAACCAACTCTTAATACATCTAGCTTACAGCATGGTTCCATTGTAATAGAAATCGTTGTTCACAACCATATCAATACACGTTTATATCCACACATGTGCTATACAATGCCAAGAGGACCGGATAGTGTATTTAGTATCAGTTTAGAGACACTGGTTCCTTGGTTGTGTTAACTCAACTTCGAAAACATTAGAAGCATAAAATATACCGTTAACTGTAAAAATAGTTATGTAAAATGCGGTTTTAGTCCAGTTTATATGTAAAGAGTAATATATTAGTATATAATTTTATGGTGTCATATATCACCTGTTACAGAGATCGGGTGTTATATTCTCAGTGGATATTATACCCTCATTGTTGAATGTCTGTTGCGTCTTGGTGGTCTACGTGTTTTTGTGTTGTTCTATGTGTTTGTTTTTGTACGGGCCAGTTTAACATGGTACCCTTAAATCTTACATATCTACATTGCTTACAACACTCTTTCTTTGAACATCTCTTCAATTTATATTATAATGTATAAGTGGTTGTTCCTGATTAAGGCAACACTGGGTTGTTACACAAATTCATATTTTGTATAATTGTTAGACGGACACATTAATTTGATGAAATGGAGAACATGGTCGTTGGTTAGCATATTATATCACTGGCGCATTACCTTCGGGATAACTAGTTTTACTGTTATGTATTCATCATCAGAGAGCTTTGGGAAGCTGTGTCAGTGTGTAGAAATAATCATCCGACGGTCTCTTACTTCTACGGAAATGACGCAAAATATATGTTCGCACGTTCTTAGCTTTGACATCGTAATAAGCACACGCTGTAAAGAAATCCCCAAAGAATTGCGATACACCATTCAATTAGAATAGGATGGTCAGCCTACTGGCCATTGAGAAATAGACAATGACATCTGGATAATTATTCCCCTCGTCTGCTAAATGGTCACTTTTCGCAGGCTATAATGTAGGAATAGATTAAGCGTAACTTAAAAATCGGTCCACCGTCACGCTAAAAGTTATATAATTTCTGAAATAGTTGTGTGTGGATTAATGGGTAATTATACCATTTATATTAAAGATGAATTAAGCATACATGTTATATTCGCAAACGAACATTAAATCAGCTGACCTCCAGATGCTCAAAATATAAAAAATGAAAAGATAATAAAATTAACGGTAAATACTGGTCAAGTTATGTTCATTGGAGAAATATATTATTACTGAACCCTTAATGCACTTGACAAAATCGTTGGTAAAACATCGTTTTTCTTTGCATAAACTACTGCGTTACTAACGCAGTATCCGTTATGTATAGTAGGAATATCCCGATGGCAAAAAAGCGAATTGTCTGTTTTCAAAGCAAAAAAGTAAAAATATTTAGGTTTCAACCGTTATTTTGATTTCTATCAAATATAATATATATTTGAAGAGATATTTTGAAATATTTGTAACTAATGATTTTCTAGTATATTCTAGAGGTCAGCTGCTGTAAAACCTTGCAAAATAGGTATAAATTAGGGTAATACAACCTATGTTGATCTGGCAAATTTACGCGGACAATTAACACATACTTAGAATATTTCTAGTAAAACACATATATTAGGTAAACATGAACGACATTGTGAGCATGACTGGGTGAACCTAAACGAAGTCATTGCATTTGATGCAATAAAGACACACTTACTAAACGTTAAGTGTATATCGCCCAATTAGTCAGTAAAACTGATAAATAAAACTTGTAGTCGTGTCCTCCGATGAAGTGGTCGACACAGATTTGTGAGCTCCGCAAAATCATGTAATCACGAGTTTTCACATTGGACAGAAATGAACCAGGAGTGGACACTTAATCATTTTGTACTACTCAAAGAAAAACGAGACGGTTGTCCATTACCTTATTCCAACAAAACCTGGTAATTTCCTTACCAGACAAAGCGAGGCACTAACGCGTTTATTAGAAGAAAATCAATAGAATTAGGGCTTTTGTCAAATATTTGGTTACATTTTGTGCTTAAGGCTTTTGAATCAAATATAATGATTTTATCCTATGCAGAAACGCAAGTAAACAGGTTGTTTGCTTTGCTCGTTATCTATCGTATCACTAACATAATACAATTATTCTTTTGAATCTCTAAATCATTCTGGTGGTTTTAAATATGTATGACAATTCTTTGTCATGTTCATATACATGTAGTACATATACTTGGTGTAACCATGACATAAATACTGAATTGCTTAATAGTTGCGAGTTGATCTGGGTTACACCCGTAAAGTAATACGTTTACATACTTTGTGTCGCAATAAATCGTAAATTTATTGAATGCACCAATGACTAATATTCAAATTGTACTAATAAATCACTTGCATTATCAACAGGGTGAATTATATATAAAAATGCGTTTCTAATTTAAAAACGTATTTCCTAAGAATTCTGTACATTTCAAAAGAATGATTTTTAGAATTACATTTTTGTTTTGTAGTCAGCGGTTTGAGGAAGTGCACTGTATTTATTTAAGCGTAAGTTTTATCTCTCATAACACTGAACTTTGTCTATGGGATGATTACTTTTCCGCTGGTTTGTTTTTCATACAGTAATGAGAATGGATTTCCGAGTAAGGAAATTAACTGAATTACGATATTTTACAGAAAAATGTAGAATATGCCTCTGATTTGAACTAACGACTACATCCTTGCAAAATATCATGCATTTTGACGAACTACCATTTCTTTAAATTTAAATTGTATTTTATTTAAACATTCATTACAACATTAGACATGACAACAATATGCGACTAATACTTGTGTACATGGATTTACATGACATTGCAATAGCAAATTGAGCACACTCAACCTAAATGGTGAAAATGTGTTTAGAACTTCATAAATCCACTTTAAAGTAAATAACACATGCATAATTATTTAAACGAATCCACTCAGCATACAATTCAATCAATAGACAGGCGACGAAAGCGTATTCAGCAGGCAGGAACTTCACAGTTCGGCTTTGTAACAGTTTGAGTATAGTGCCAACAAGGTGGTCTGTTTTATACAGAGCTGACAATTATTAGTTTGTATAGTGCTTGTTCTAGAAATGCGCCAACTAAATAATCCTCCAGTAGCAGACCACTTGATGTAATTACCGGTAACAATGTTGTGTGGCATATTCGTCTACAGACGAAACCATTTAATGCTTGTTATAGAACTAAATTATCCCCAATATCAGACCACTTGTCGATGTAATTTTCTGCTCAATGATATATGTAGTGTTATTAAAAACTGTTAAGCAGATTATTTATTCCAGTAATATGATAAGGTTTAAATAATCATTTATAAATTTTTAATATTTTTCGATTATCATCGTTTGATGTTTAAAATGTAATTACTATGTATGAAACAAGAATCACCTTTTAAAATGCTAGGTCTGTATCTTTATACCGTTATAATCGCTTACAAATCTTGCAATATGTTAAGTATACTAAATAAATAAACATTGCAAAAGAAATTGCAGATTTTATGACAAATAAAGTCTTTTGGAAAAGAAAGTTAAAACACAACAACAACAAAACAAAGAATCAAACATACAGCAGTAATTAACTTAGTACTTGAAACATAACCATAAAAAATGCTAAGAACATGGTTGTTCCATATTGTGTTTACAAATCTCTGTATGCAATAAGTAGGCTATAAGCAATACGCATAACGGTGATGCTTAAAACACTGCAAACTATAAATATCGTTACCGAATTCCACAATGTGTACCACAGTTTTTACTCCAACATCGATTTCAATCTATCACTTGCTGGAAATTCATGCATTCTATCAGAGTAAAATACACCCGTAACACAATTTATTTTCCAAAATTACATCAGGATATCTGCAACTGACTGAAGCTGAATGGGTAGCTTTCTTTTACATATGATGTCAATGCTGTATTTTGTTGTTCCGCTTCAAGGGTTTGCACATTTCTCCATGATATAGAAAGGACATGTAAATTGTGCTATTCAGATTTTTGAGAGTTGTTGTACATTTTTAAATTAAATATGCTTTTATGCTGCTCACTGGTCTTCTGCACACATGACCTCTTCAACTTAATTATCAGTAAAGCACAAGAGACGGTGATAGTGTTGTTGTTGTTGTTGTTGTTGTTGTCGTTGTTTTTTTGTTTCTGTTGTTGTTGTTGTTGTTCTAATTTTTGTTGTTGTTGTTGTTGTTGTCGTTGTTGTAGTTGTTGCTGCTGTCGTTGTTGAAAACGTCTCGCATGTGCGATATTATAAATCGTATGACGTATTTAAGTGTGTACGATATATGAAAAATACATTTTGTTGTGATGTGTTTATCTTTTTAGTTAGCATACAAACACACTGCACTTAAGTGAAATCTATCTGGTAGAATGATGTATGTTTTATAAATTGTTAAGACCATTTTTGCTTTCCAGAATTGTAAGTTTGTGGTTGATAAATGAAAGAAAACATTGCTAAAAAGCAGCTATTGAACACCTTAACAATCAGATTCCGGTCATAAATCGTCACAAATGTGGGACGTATTTGATATTTCGTCTGCACGAAATGCTTATATATGCTTATATACTATATAAGATACGTAAATACTTGTACGTACTATTTTTCATTGCTAAAACATTGCATATTGTTAAGCGCATTATATATTTTTCTACTCTTCTACAGAAACATAGATGATGGTATTTCACTATATCATGCATGCCGATATTTCCTTCTTTAACAAACTCGAAATATTGTTAAGCCTTGTATTAAATGTATGCATTAAATGACAATTAACCCATACGCCACGGGGGCTAAATTAAACGCCCCGCGGTTGAAATTTCAGGTTCAAAGTTAGTATGTGCCACTCGTAAATCTCACAGTAGTCAATTATGTCTGATATTTTGGGAGAAATAGAAGAAGGGTGTTTCTTCTAATGATTTGTATTCCTGTAACTAAGAGTGGAATGTAATACAATTTCCGAAATAATAATATAATAAGTACACTAGTTATGTACATACAAACGTTCATTCGACACACAAGGAGGACATAATGTTTATGCATCGGCAGCATCGCTTATGTGTACATCAATTATAATACCATTTGACAACCTGTTATAATTTATAACAGGTTGTCAAATGGTATTAGTTGAATTCGTGCGAATTCGTCTTGTCTTTAATTTGTCTTGAAACAACAATTAATATTTATTCTATGAATGGAAATGAAAGAGAACAATAGTATTTGTCTACATGTATTTAAAATCCAGCCCGTTTGATTACCTATTACAAAACACCTCCAACTTGTTAATCATTTGTGAAAGTTGCCAGGATTTAATTGTTTAACTCCATAAGTTTTTTATAGCATAAATTGCAAAACATTTAACAAAAACGCTTATACATACAGGTTCTTTAGAAATCTATTTGACTTTCGCTGAAAGTAAGAGCGAGCGGCACTTGAGGTTACATGTACCTGCAATCTACAGTGTGCACCGCAATGTTGGCAAGTTATAACATATGTGCATATCAATAACAAATGCATCCTTGCATTTTTTTCCATTTGGCTAATCGTAAAACTGAAAACATAATTACAAAACCTTTCATCTGAGTTAATAGAAAGTTTGCAGATACATGTATTATTCCAAATCCATATTGGAAATAGAGTGTGGCTTTGGTTTAGTTCCAATTAAAATTGTAATAAGATAGCAAGATAGGATGCAGACAAGACATTATGCATTAATTACAATGTATTTAAATAATGTTTTGTGTCGGAACTTACACACGTAAATTTGTATGCCCCAGAAATTGTTATGTTTCCTCTTAACCTTACATCAATTACTTGCTATGTAAACCTTGGTCTTCAAACTGAGTTCTGATCCTTTAAAATATCGTTGTTTCCTTGCGTGTACGCTTCTTTTATTTATTAAAACCGGCTCTGTCGGTAACAACGCCGAACTGAATTCCAAGTGTAGAACACAAGTTAGAGCAGCAAGCTTTCTCCGCGATGATATATACTGGACCAACGCGCTGTTTCAATTGTCTCTTGATTCATGTGAGGAAGCAATTAGTCGCTTGCGGAATAAAGAAGCTTGTACTGATAGCATCAAACAACAATTTTTGACATCTGAGTGCAATGTTTATGTACCGTACAATGCATTTGTGAAAAAACTGCGATAAAATATTTAAATTGTATTATATACTTTCGTTTAGAACACGTGTTGACATTAAACCATAATTGGTCATTATTTTATCACTGGTTGTACTCTAATTATGTTTTTCCTATTTGTCCATAATTTTCAATTGTTACTTGCGTGTATGGGTTACATCCCTATTTCAGTTTTAACACGAAGCCTTACACGATACAGTTTAAATAGCTATTGTTATACAACGATATAAGTTGTTTAATGCACTATACAGAACGTTTTAAGATGCATACGCAATGAAACCTACGCCGTTCAGATTGTTGGTGCATCTATATTACATTTTATCTAAGACATCACAGACGGCATTGTCGCATACGTCAGGTTTAATACCCACGTTGCACGAATAAATCAGGTTAACGGTATAGTTTGTCTACCAGACTCCTTTTGACATTTATTATGGTTTAACTCTTACAATAACGTCGTGGGAATGCAAAGGGCAGACTTAAAGCTCCCATCCCAGCCTTGGTTAAAATGAACATTTTAAAATAAATTGTCAACAAAGATGTAAAATAAAAAAAAACACGTATAGCAAGTTACAATAAATTAGTTAATTGAAACGTTTCTCACTTAAAGAATTTTCAATGAAGTTTTGCGATAGCACATTTAATTTTCAATAAATTTAAACCGTTTTAAACGCTTTTTTTGTTAACATTGTTCTTAAATTAGAATGACCCATAACGTGCGGCGTTATTTTGACTCTAGCAAGGTGCGCGGCGAATGGTTATATTTATAAACCAGGAGATCCTTCCAGGACCAAGGGACGCGCGTATTTGTTTAAAATTATTCTAACGTTAATGAAGAACTTCATTGCAATGCAAAGACGTTTTGTATTGATAGTGATTATCTGTAAAGAAGTGCTGTTTATATTGTTATTTTTTTTTATTTTGGGAATTTCAATCAACTACGGCTGGGCAAGAGCTTAAATTAATAACAACAGCAGCAAAAGGTCCATAGCTCAATTTTGAGTCTTTGATAACGTAGAATAAGGCTAAGCGCGAGCGCTGTGGGCGTTATCAACAATTTGATATTTCATAGTGAGCATCAAATGTAAACTACTTGTACAAGGCCTAAAACGAAATAGTGTGTGTTGCCCCTCCAGCGACCGACCCGCAGAAATTACCGCGACCCTAAATATTTTATTGCTGTTTTCAAAATTATATTTTATTTTTTGTGTTCCAGGTACAAAAGATAAAACTATGTATAAATAATGTACAAAATGGTCGTGATCTCACAGACTCGCAACAGAAAATAAAACAGTATTACCGTAAGCTATAACCAGCGTTTACAATTTATGAATGATCTATTCTCATGTCCGTGCATATAATTGCAATTAATAGTCCGACGCTGTAATTTAAAATCTACACACAGGCACGCAAATAGATTTACTCAATCTTTTTAAGTTGTTCGCATTGGTAAAACTTTTAATTAAAACTTATTATACTTATAACCATACAATTTAGAAAGTACCATCAACTGTTAATGGTCAGTGTTTTATGGGTCAAATATAGTTGTTGTTTGGACAGAGTTACGTGACATACGTAGTTGTTAGGATTATATAACATTACTTTTCACCCACAATAGGCAACAGTGGGTTGTTATATTAGGTTTTATTTTACCTAATTGTTAGACGGACACATTAATTTTATGAAAGCGAGATAAAACTCGTTGTTAAGCGCATTATATCACAAGCGCATTACCCTGGAAAGAACTAGTTTTACTGTAATGTGTCCATCATATAACAGCTTTGGAAGGTTGTAAAGTGTGTAGAAATACTCATCAGACGGCTTCTTATGTAAACGGAAATGACGCAGAATCTATGTCCGCACGTTCTTAGCTTTGACATCGTAATAAGAACAAACTGTTAAAGAAATCTCCAAAGATATACGATACACCATTCAATTAATATAAGATAGGCAGCCTACTGTCATTGAGAAATAGACAATGACATCTGGTCAGTTTCTTTTCCCTAGTCTGCAAAAAAATGGTCACTTTTCGCAAGATTTGATGAAGGCATATAATTAGCGTTACATTATACTCTTTTCATGTTTATGCTAAAATGATCTAATTTCTGAGATTGTTGTGAGCAGGCCGATGTGTAATAATACCATTCAAATTAGGAATAAAATAAGCATACATGTATTATTCGCGAATGAATATTTAAAATATGCATCAATACAGTGTTATACAGCATTCCGTATGTTATTCTAGCAAATTAACAAACAAAGGGAAAATAAGACTATAACGCATAGATATATGACATGACTATGATTGCTGTTATAAGAAATGACTTGGTGAACCTAAACAAAATCATTGCATTTAATATACACACTGACACGATGTTAAGTGTATATAGCCTATATAGTCATTAACATATTTATATAATGGAATGGAATAAAGTGGTCGACATAGATTTGCAAGCAGTTCTTTTGTCTCCATATTCATGTGTAATCACAGGTAAAATGTTTTTACAGCCATCTGCGTGGACATAAATGGACAGTTAATCGTAGTGTCCTACTCAAAGAAAAAAGAGACGGTTGTCCATTACCTTATTCCAACAAAACCTGGTAGTTTCCTTACCAGACCTAGCCAGGCTCTAACACGTTTATTTAAAGAAAATCATAGGAATTAGGTCATTTCTAGAACATTTGGCAGCATTATGTGCCTTTTGGATTTGGATCAAATATGACGATTTCTACAGAAATGCAAGTAAACACTTAACATGCTCGTTATTTATTGAATCATTTACAATGTACACAATAAAATTTGTATTTTAATTTTCTTAATCATTCAGGTGGTTTAAACTATTCATTTTCATATATGACTTAGTGTAACTATTGACCTGAATTCTGTCATAAAAGTACTGCAAATAAAGTGTACATTTTCTGTTTGGTTAATGGTTTATGAACGTGAAAATTATGGTGATTTTGCCTAGATAAGCTGCTGGAAGAAAGTTTGTACCATGAACGTGAAATCCTGTGTTCTCTCTCTGACCTTTTACATCAAAATTGAAAAAAAAGATAATTGTTACATAATTATACTTGTATTAATTGAAGAGATGTTCAAGCTTCTTTCAAGTTCAAAAGGTATATATGGATTCGGTCTATTTTTTGTCCTCAACTGATAATGGAGAGTAGAGTTGATTTTCATCCGGAATGATCAAGAGGTAAGCTTTGATACTTTGTATTGCAATGAAACGTAAATATATTGAACGATCCAACAATTAATTTTCAAACTGTATTAATATATCGCATGCATTCTTTACAGGGGGAAATTTACCTAGAAAACAAAAACACGTATTAAATTAAACAAAAACATTTCTCAAGAATTCTGTGCATTTTAATATTATGAATATTGTTGTAATACGTCTTTGTGCTGTAGTCTGCGGTTTTAGAAAGTGCATATTAGGCGTAAATTTATCTCTCATAACACTGAACTTTGTCCATGGGATGATTACTTTTCCGCTGGTTTGTATTTAATACAGTAATGTGAATAGATTTCGGAGCAAGAATATTCACTGATTGACGACATTCTACATAAAGATGTTGACTATGGTTCTGATTTAAATTACACGTAACGACAACATTCATTAATAACACAATGTGCATTTTAATAACTACTAGTCCTTTATGTGTAAACTGTATTTTATTTAAACAACTTATAATTTCAATTTAATTAAGACATTGCAAAAATATGCGACTAAAACTTGTAAAACTTTCCCTTTCATCAGTTTAGATTTGTATACGTAGATTTAATGGACATTGCAAAATAAATGTGGGCATACCTTACCTAATGCCCACCATGTGTTTAGAGCTTCATAATGTAAATTACAAGTAAATAACAAATGCATAATAATTTTAAAAAAATCACTCTGATTAGAAGACAGGCGACAAAAAGCCTATTCAACGGGCAGGAACTTTACGGTTCGGCTTTCTTCCAGTCTGCGATGAGTGCCAACTAGGAGGTCTGGCTTATATAGAGCTGACAATTAGGAGTTTGTGTATTGCTTGTTCTAGAAATGCGCCAACTTCATTATCCTCAAATATCAAACCAATTGATGTAATAAACAGTGTTTTGTGTCAGATTTTACTACAGACGAACTCATTAACGATAATGTAGTTGCAGTGGCTAATTTAGGTGCATATAACTCATGAGGACAAATACCTTAAAACAAATGTTTATGTTATTTTTATTACTATGTTTGAAATGAGAATCTCCTTCATAATTATTTTTATTATTATATATTTCTTAGGTTCGGGATTATCTACCTATTGTTAAATCACCAATGACATCACAACAAACAGATAAACGCATAATCAGTGACGGTTGAACCCCTAAAAATTACTGGACAGTGTGATGGACGGAATCAATTTCTCATTGGAAAGTTAAGGTTATCACTGGACAGTAAAAGTCTTACTTGTAATCTAAAAATGAGCATATTTAGATGTGATGTTTTCAATAGTCTAGATCTGTCTCTTAATAATTTATATTCTACAGAATAGTTAAAAAATGTTGTAAACAATATGGACAATTCAAGTGTAAGGGCACAATGACGAAATGACTCTTACAAAAACCATCACATAGAATGGCACAAAACACGCAGAACAGGTCACAAACATCAAACTCTCTGGACAAAAAGTTTCGCATTTAAATATTTTTATCAAAATAAGTATTCATTATGTTTATTTCGGTGTTTAGAAACCCTCATCCGACAGCCTCCAGATTTAACGGAAATGACACGGAGCCTATGTCCGTTTTGCCTTGATTCTGACTGTTAAAACATAAATCGTGGCATAAGTTCAAAATAATTTAATTAAGTACATCATTCTATGAAAGGCAAATTAGCAGACTTCTGGACTGAAATAAATACCAGACATTGACAGCTGGACATTTCCTTTGGTTTGTCACGTATGCTTTGTAATCGTGGTAACTTTTCCCACGAATGTATTCAGCCGTAATAAGGGCTTGTAATAAGTATTATATTTTAAAAGAAATTCTATTTCACGCTTAGAATACATTAAGCATTAGATATACCTTAAACTGTAAAAACAGTCAAGTAAAAAATGGTTTATGTAAAAAGTAATAAACGATTAAATATATAAAAATAAATAAGTGGTTGTTGCTGATTAAGGCATCAGTGTGTTGTTATACAAATTCATATTTTACATAATTGTTAGACGGATACATTAATTTTATGAATGCAAGACAATATTCGTCGCTTAACGCATTATTCCACACGCGCATTACTCTCAGGGAACTAGTTTTACTGTTCTGTAGTCAGTATACGAAAGCTTTGGGGTGCTGTGTCAATGGGTAGAAATATTCATCCGACGGCGGTTTTACGTCTACGGAAATTACACGGAATCTATGTTCGCATATTTTAACTTTGACATCGTAATAAGCATACACTCTAAACGAGTCTCCAAAAACATACGATACACCATTCAATAAGAATAGGATGGTCAGCCTACTGGCCATTGCGATATAGACAATGACATCTGGTCAATTTCCTTCCCCTCGTCTGCTAGAATGGTCACTTTGCACAGGCTATGACGAAGGCATATAATTAGCGCAACATTAAGATCGGTCCAATTTAACACTGACAATGACACACGTCAATGAGATAGTTGTGAGTCGGCTGATGTGTAATAATACCAGTCAATTAGATATGAATTAAGCATACATGTAATATTCGCAAATGAATATTTTGTCTATGCAAAATACGTATAAAGACAGTGTTGTACAGCCTGCCCTATGTTGATCTGGCATTTTACGCGGGCAATTTAACAACGTGAATTTTATAAATGTAATACATATACAAATATATATACGGTTGACATGATGAGCAAGACAGGGTGAAACTAAACGCAGCCATTGCATTTGAAAGACACACTTACAAAAGGTTAAGTGTATATAGCCTATATAGTCAGTAACACGATGTATATTGAAACTTGTAATCGTGCGATAAAATGGTCGACACAGATTTGTGAGCAGTTCTTTTGTCTCCACATTATCATGTAATCACGAGTAAAATGTTTTCACATTGGACGGACGACGGACCAGGAGTGGACAATTAATCATATTGTCCTGTATCTATTAAAGCGTAAATTTTATCTCTCCTAACACTGAACTTTGTCCATGGGATGATTACTTCTGCGCCAGTTTGTTTTTTAATACAGTAATGAGAATGAGGTTCCGAACAATAATATTCACTGATTGGCGATTTTCTACTGAAAGATGTATACCATGTGTCTCATTTGATTTAACGATTACATCCATTTTAAAAACAGTCGTGTATATTTACGAACTACCACTCTTTAAATTCAAATCGTATTTTATTTAAACATTTATCATATTTTAGGCATGATAACAATATCTGACAAGTGCTTATAAACATTGATTTGATTGACATTTCAATAGTAAATTGAGCATATTTTACCTAATAATCACTATTATGTTTAGAACGGCATAATATGACTTTACTGTAAATAACAGATACATAATAACTTTAAAGAACTCTCTCAGCGTACAATCCGATTGATAGACAGACGACGAAAGCCTATTCAACAGGCAGGAACTTCACGTTTCGGCTTTCTTCCAGGCTGAGATAAGTGTTATAAGGTCTGGTGTATACAGAGCTGACAATTAGGAGTTTGTGAAATGCTTGTTCTAGAAATGCGCCAACTAAATAATCCTCCAATATCAGACAACTTGATGTAATTAACAGTGTTTTGTGGCATATTCCGCTACAAACGAACCCATTTACGATAATGTAGTTACAGTGGTTGACTGACGTTCGTATAAAATATTACGACAAATGTCTCCAAACAAAATATTATTTTATTTTATTTTATGATTTTATGCATTATAAGCTTTTATAGATCCACAAACTTACAAAACACACACCAAAAACACATTTTATTTCATATTCTGTTGTTATCCTCACATAATACCCATTTCGTATTTTGCGCTCAACTTTTAATGTATAATGTAATATATCAAAGATATTGTGACTTTTTATTAAAGAAATATATAGTGTTTAAATAGACATTTTTATCTTTGACATATTTTTCGATTATCTCTTTTGATGTTTTTAAAGTAGTGGCTATGTATAAAACAAGAATCACCTTTAAGCAGGGTGTACAAATGTACGTTTTTTTCAGTATAAACATATGCATACTAATGAAATAGAGAAATGACACATATGTAAGGCATCACAGTTATTCCAATCGTTTTAATCCTTCATAATTATCATGATTTGTGTTCCCGTGTCATTCATTTAAATGTATTTGGCCTTTGAGGATTTTGCTTAATGTTGGCAAATGGAAACGTAAACATAACGTGCATATGCAAAACTATTTTTATGGTGAACTAGAAATACGCACACTAAATTATTGTTAAACTATTATTTACATATCTCTATATGCTGCAAGTATAAGCAAAACGACTGTCGGAAATGCTTCAAACACTGAAAACTGCACATCTCTTAACCGAATTCCACAATTTGCACCACAGGTTTTGCTAATTCCAACATCGATTTCAATCTATCGCTAGCTAGGAATGCATGCATTCTATCAGAATCGAATACACCCGTAAAATAATTTAATTTCCGAAACCTACATCCGCATATCGGTAACTGAATGGGAAACTTCGTGTTTTATTTGCTGTCACTGTTGTATGTTTATTGTTCAGCCTCAGGTTTTTGCACATTTCTCCATATAGAAAGTACACGTAAGCAAATTGTACCGTTCATAATTTTTTGAACCAGTTATTCGTAATAAATACGCTGTTACACTGCGCACTCGTCTCCTGCATGACATGACCCTTTAAGCGTCAATACATATAGTCCGTAATGCACAGCAGGTGGTGATAATGGCTTGTTGATGGTGGTGGTGAAGGTGGTGGGTTTGTTGTTGTTGTTATTGTTGTTATTGTTGTTGTTGTTGTTGTTGTTGTTGTTGTTGTTGTTGTTGTTGCTGCTGCTACTGCTGCTGCTGCTGCTGTTTTTTGTTATGGTTGTAAAGAGTATTCTGATTATTGTACTGAATACGCCTCGCTTGTGCGATATTATAAATCTTACGAAGTATTTACGTTTGTGTGATATATGGAAAATGTGTTTATCAATGTAGTTTGCATATAAACACACTGCACTTAAGTGAAATCGATTTGGTAGAAGTGGTATGTTTTATGAATCGTTAAAGGCCGTCTTTGCTTCCCTGGAATTGTTCCAGACTGTACATTTGTGCTTGGTAAATGAAAGTAAACAATGTCTAAAGAGCAATTATTGAACACCAAAACATCTGATTCAAGTTATAGATCATCAGAATGGTGGGACATAGTCTAAATTTCGTCTGCACGAAATGTTTATATACTTCTGTGAAATATACGTAAATACTGGCACGTATTTGTATACTGAATACAACTACCAGTGACTTGAACAATCAGATTGGACATATTCCTTTCATCAGATTTATTGTAATGAACTGTTCTTACGTCAAAAAATGCCTCCGAAGTTTCACCGGACCGTTAACGTGTGTGCTAGCACTTTATACTACGTTTTCCTATTTTTAACTCGTAGTAGTTAAGGGAAATGAAATGCGGTCGCAAGAAAATGGTAATTACCTATGTGTATTGATTTAAATCGTTGTGCCCATAACATATCGTACATTGGAGGTTTGGTTTATCAGTTTAAACACCGTCTATTGCTTTTAAAATTTAAAGGGAAATATATACAAATAATACTAATATAATTTATTATGTTGTGTTTTTTTCGAAAAGCTTGAGACATAATATAGGCTTTACTAATGTTATTGTCATTACTTTTTTATATTCAAGCAACACGTGCAGGTTAACTGCAATCCACATTGTGCACCACAGTGTTGGCAAGTTATAGCATATGTGCATATCAATAACAAATGCACTATGACAAATGTTTTCCATGTGGCAGATTGCGCATCCTAAACATAATTACACAACTATTTATCTTGGTAAGAAGAACATTTTCAGACATTTTTCCAAACTCATAATGAAGAAATAGTGTGGCTTTTCGTTAGTTCTAATTAAGATTGTAATTACATATACAGATAGAATGCACAGAAGACATTATGCACTTTTTACAATGTATTTAAATAACGTTTTGTGTTGGTACTTACAATGTACACCTGAAAGTAGTATGCCACAGAAAGTGCTCTGTTCCCTGTAAACCTTACATCACTTACTTAATATGATAACTGGTTTCTAAGCCGAGTTTTGATCCTTACAATACCCACCGTTGTTTCCGTACTTGTACACTTCTTTTATTATTAAAAACCGTCTCAGTCGGTTAAATCGCAGGACCGGTATCCAAGTGTAAAACACAATTGGGAGCGGCAAGCTTTTTCCGCGGTGACAAATACTGGACAAACGCGCTGTTTTAATTATCTCTTTATTCATGTAAGGAAGCAGTTAGTCGCTTGCGGGGTAAAGTAGATTGCACTGGTGACAACACTTTTGACATCTAAGTACATTGTTGATGTACCGTACCATGCATTGTGAAAAGAAATTCGAGAAACTATATTAAATTGTATTATACATTTTCTTATAGAGCAAGTGTTAAAATAAAACCAGAAATGATCATTGTTTTATCAATGGTCGTACAGTGCTTATGTATTTCTATGTTCCCATTCTTTCCAATTAATACTTACATGTATGGGTTACATTTCTTTATCATTGTTAATACTAAGCCGTTCCAGACACAATTTATATAGCCTGTAGTAATACAACGATATAACCTATTTTAATGCACTAGACAGATTATTTTAAAATACAAACCCATTTCGTCTCTTTAAAGCCACCAGAGCACGGTTTGGGCATTAACATGAGAAAAATTCTAAATATACCTAAAAGTCTAAATAACTGCGTAATAGAGCATACACAATAGGTACTATGTGCTAGTTTTGAAGAAAAATTTGCACAAACCAGGACATTTCCAATATACCATTCATTATGAGGGGAAATCCTTTTCTTGTCCACGGACACAAAAAGGATTTACCTCATATTACATGCATTTTTCATCTTTTTAAATATGTAGTCAAGAAATGATTTAGTTATCCATATTTTATCACATTTCTTTGCTAAGACCCCTACCTAAATCATATTTTAAGATAAGTACTTTTCAACCCAATTTTCTGTGCTCTAGCTACTTTAACGTAAAGCCGTACACGATTCAGTTAATATACCTTATAGTTTTACAAAAATGTACTCTTTTTCAATACACCATACAAAGCATTTAAAAACAAATACGCATGAAATCCTACGCCGTACAGATTGTTGGTGCATCGATATTACATTTTATCTTAGACATCACAAACGGCATTTCCACGTACGTCAGGTTTAATTCCCACGTTGCACGAATAAATCAGGTAAACGGTATGGTTTGTTTTCCAGACTCCTACTGACATTAATTATGGTTTAACTCTTAAAATAACGTCTCTGGTAATGCAACGGGCAGACTTAAGGTCAATTAATTTCAAAATTAGCAAAAGATCCATAGCTCAGTTTTGAGTATTTGATAACAATACAAAGGCCTACATCGCGATGGGTTTAGACGTTATGAACAAGTTGATGCTCCACATGAAGCACGAAACGCAAACTGGTTGTACGAATGCGATCATTTCAAGGTAAAACATTGTATGACAGTGACACGAACGTAACCACTGATAAAGACGCTAATCTATAAAAAAAACGTTGTTATTGACCAAAATTAAAGCAATTTTCACGGTCCATATCAACAGCATATTTTACATTTTAATAAAAAATAATTGTTTCATTATTTAAACTATAAACTTGTTTGTCGACTCCATTGATAAGCACGACAATATTTCTAATACTCAATGTGTTAGTTAAATATTGCAGTATTAATGGACGATAACAGAGAAAATCTCCATATTATTTTAGATTTCTAATCGAATATATTCGAGTGTTACCAGTCGTGTGGAGTTTTAAAGATTTATTACTGGCCAAATTCATCTAAATACATTGTCAAATAAACACCTTGATGTTATAAAATGCATAATTTAACTAATATTGACACAGTTTGTCAACCGAGAAACTCATTCC
>Ga0224511_10000667_pt1 | contig 17568 bp, 10 predicted proteins | sample SF_May12_sed_USG_2_FD_169988 | JGI IMG/M metagenome (GOLD analysis project Ga0224511, IMG submission 169988) | Sediment microbial communities from San Francisco Bay, California, United States - SF_May12_sed_USGS_8_1 | ecosystem: Environmental > Aquatic > Marine > Sediment | place: USA...
GTACCTTTTGTTCTATCACAGAACATGAAGGACGTATTATTCAAAACCGTTCTGAAGACTCGATTATCCGTGAAATAGAAACCATACGTGACACCATGCCTGATTTTAAAGGCCATATTTCTGATCTTGGTGGCCCAACCGCCAACATGTACCGTCTCAAATGCAAGAGTGAAAAAATTGAATCTGCCTGCCGGCGTCTATCCTGTGTTTATCCTGATATTTGCAAAAATATGGGTACCGATCACAAGCCGTTAATTCATCTTTATCAACGTGCGCGCAAACTTGAGGGTATTAAGAAAGTCTTCATCGCCTCCGGCCTGCGTTATGATCTGGCAGTACAATCACCGGAATATGTAAAGGAACTGGTGACACACCATGTTGGCGGCTATCTCAAGATTGCACCGGAACACACGGAAGAAGGCCCGTTAAGCAAAATGCTCAAGCCCGGTATTGGCACTTATGACAAATTCAAGCGCATGTTTGATCAATATTCAGATGAGGCCGGAAAGGAACAATATCTGATTCCGTATTTCATCTCCGCCCATCCCGGTACTACTGACGAAGATATGCTTAACCTTGCATTGTGGCTCAAGAAAAATAATTTTCGACCTGATCAGGTACAGGCCTTTCTGCCTACACCTCTGGCAATCGCATCGGGTATGTACCACAGTGGAAAGAACCCGCTAAAGAAAGTATCAGCCACATCAGAAGAAGTATCTGTTCCCAAGGGCGGCAAACAACGCAGATTACACAAGGCATTTCTACGTTATCACGATCCTGAAAACTGGCCGCTCTTACGCAAGGCACTCAAGGAAATGGGGCGCGAAGATTTAATCGGCAATGGAAAACGTCATCTGGTACCAAGCTGGCAACCGGAAGGTACCGGAAAAAAACCGGAAGGGGCAAGAAAACAGGTCACTAAAAAGAAAATTACAAAACGAGGCGGGAAGAAAAAATTTATAAAAAAACCAGGTTAAATTAACTCTGGTTTCTAATGTTTGATATATAAAAGTCCAGATTATGTTTGTCTAATAATTTATAACCCATGCCGGAAATCATGTTTAATATTGAATCCATGTTTTTTTCTGTTGATTCAATTTGCATATAAACATTGTTTTTAGATAGAAAATCTCTCATTCCCTTTATTACCTCAACCTCATTCCCTTCAACATCTATCTTGAGATAGCATCGTTTATTATTAATATCAACAAGTTCATCAAATACATTCACGTCAACGTAAGTACTTTCTGTTGCTCTTTCTCCGGCCCATTCTTTTTTTAATGAACTGGTACCTAAAAAATAAGGATGATAATAAAGTTCCATCCTGTCTTTTTTATCAGACAATGCACAGTTATGCCCTTCCCATTTTGGGGTCAGATTGTTAATTAGAATATTACTGGAGGTCTGCTGGAACAAAATTGGTAAAGGCTCAAAGCTGACTATTTTTTCTATTGCTGGCAGTTTCCCAAGCAATACCGAATAAAACCCGAGATTGGCACCTATATCAAAAAAATATTGAATATTGTTTTTTTCAATAATAGATTTTGCATGATTAATGAGATTGTCTTCATACTTTTTGAATTTGATAATCCCGTCATCCATCAAGGTGTTTTTATTTAACAGGAAATAGGCTCCTTCCCGTTTATAAACCTGAAATGGATGAGAAAAAAGGTTATTTACCCTTTTGTACAGGCTCCTGAAAATCTTTGGTACATGCATAGGGCTAAACTTCTTTATAAATTTCTGCGCCAGCCTGCTTGAATTCCTCGGCCTTGTCCTGCATGGCTTTTTGCAGGGCTTCGTCTTCAGCCAGATCCTGTTTAGCCGCGTAATCACGTACATCCTGTGTGATTTTCATGGAACAGAAGTTAGGACCACACATGGAACAGAAATGAGCAACCTTGTGCGCCTGTTTAGGCATGGTGGCATCGTGATATTCACGCGCACGGTCAGGGTCGAGCCCGATATTGAATTGATCTTCCCAGCGAAATTCAAATCTGGCCTTTGACATCGCATTATCACGGATCTGGGCGCCGGGATGACCTTTAGCCAGATCAGCAGCATGTGCAGCAATCTTGTACGTAATGATGCCTTCTTTTACATCATCTCGATTGGGTAAACCTAAATGTTCCTTTGGTGTGACATAACACAACATGGCCGTACCGTACCAACCAATCATGGCCGCACCGATACCGGATGTGATGTGATCATAACCAGGTGCAATATCAGTGGTCAGTGGTCCCAATGTATAGAATGGCGCCTCACCACATTCTTCCAGTTGTTTGTCCATGTTTTCCTTGATCATGTGCATGGGCACATGACCGGGACCTTCAATCATGGTTTGTACATCGTGTTTCCACGCAATCTTTGTCAGTTCACCTAATGCTTCCAACTCACCAAACTGAGCGGCATCATTGGCATCAGCCAATGAACCAGGACGCAAACCATCACCAAGAGAAAATGCAACATCATATGCCTTCATGATGTCGCAGATTTCTTCAAAGTTGGTGTACAGGAAGTTTTCCTTGTGATGCGCAAGACACCACTTGGCCATGATAGAACCACCACGCGATACAATGCCGGTTAACCGTTTGGCAGTCAGTGGTACATGACGCAACAATACGCCCGCATGAATGGTAAAATAATCCACACCTTGCTCAGCCTGTTCAATCAAGGTGTCACGGAACAGCTCCCAAGTGAGATCTTCTGACTTGCCATCGACTTTTTCCAGCGCCTGGTAAATCGGCACGGTACCAATCGGCACAGGTGAGTTACGAATAATCCATTCGCGTGTTTCATGGATATGTTTGCCGGTAGAAAGATCCATAATGGTATCGGAGCCCCAGCGAATACCCCATGTCATTTTATCAACCTCTTCTTCAATCGAAGAAGTCACTGCCGAGTTGCCAAGGTTGCCGTTAATCTTCACCAGAAAATTACGACCAATGATCATCGGTTCGAGTTCAGTATGATTAATGTTGGCAGGAATAATCGCACGTCCGCGTGCAATTTCAGAACGCACAAATTCAGGTGTAATGGAATCAGGAATGCTGGCGCCAAATGAATTACCGGGATGTTGTATTTTTAATTCTTCCTTGTACATTTCCAGTCGCAGGTTTTCACGAATGGCAACGTATTCCATTTCGGGTGTCACAATACCTTTTTTCGCATAATGCATTTGCGACACATTACAACCTGCCTTTGCCCTGCGCGGCTGACGTATGTGTCCTTCAAAACGCAAGTGATCAAGACCGGCATCATTCGTACGCGCCTGACCATACTCGGAAGTTTGTGCTGTTAAAATTTCGGTATCGTTACGTTCTTCAATCCATGCACTGCGAATATCAGCAAGACCTTTACGAATATCAATCTCAATATCCGGTTCAGTATACGGACCGGATGTATCGTAAACCGTTAATGGCGCATTCTTTTCCACACCCGTTGAAGTGTGTGTATCGGACAGCGTGATTTCACGCATGGGCACTTTAATGTCCGGTCTCGAACCTGTTACATAAATCTTTTTTGAATTGGGAAACGGCTCAATTGCGGTCTGATTGATTCTGGCCGTATGCGAAAGAAACTCTTTGGGGTTGGCACTCATTCTTGGTGATGCTCCTGCTTCATGAATAGCGCAGGAGAGCGATGGTCAGCTTCCCTACGCCGGGTTTTACCGGATCAGGTTCGAAGGGTATGTCTCAACCTGATGCAAAATCACTGCAAACAGGCACCCCTAGCGACATCCACAGTACTGAATAGCGAGCTGATTTTCAAGCTACAAACAGAAATGAAATTTATACAACGACTGACAAAGCAACTCACTGTTTCAATTACATATTTTTTACATAAAAATCTTGCAAGGGGGTATTGTTTTTTTCTGTGATGAAACCTGTTGCCTGCTGCTCACAAAGTGCTTACGCTACGCACAAATTCTGCAGGAAGAAATAACAAGAATGTCCCATCTTGATGTCAGCAAGGCACGTATCAACATGATTGAACAGCAAATCCGTCCATGGGAAGTACTTGATCAAAGAGTACTGGATGTAATGGAGCAAATACCACGTGAGGAATTTGTACCTGAAGGCTGGCGTAATCTGGCCTTTGCCGACATTAATATCCCGCTAAACCATGATGAAGTCATGATGGAACCACGTATTGAAGCACGTATGTTGCAGGCCTTGAATATCCGGTCATCAGACAGCATTCTGGAAGTCGGCACCGGAAGTGGCTATATCACAGCACTGTTGACCAAACTGGGCAAACATGTTGTCAGTGTCGATATTCACGCTGATAATTCTCAAAATACAGCACAAAAACTGGAAAATCTCGGTATTCACAATGTTACTCTGGAAACCGGAGATGCCTCGGCAGGCTGGGATCAGCATGCCCCATATGATGTTATCGCTATTACCGGTTCTATACCCAGCTTACCCGAAGCCTTCCAGTTTGCTCTCAACAGAGGTGGACGACTATTTTGTGTTATTGGTGAAAGCCCTGTCATGACAGCCACACTGATCACCCGTATCGGTGAATACGAATGGACACACGAAGCCCTGTTCGAAACCGAGCTCCAGCCCTTGCAGAACATTGCCCCGACACGTCATTTCTCCCTGTAATAAAACGACAATTTAGCTCCCAAAGCACCTCCCGTTCTACTAAAATCAGATGGTTGGTCAAACCTGTTGGAAATCATGTTGTTATTAAAAGGAAAATTACGGTTATTCATCATTTTTTCCCTGTGCACATTTGCTGCACAGGCTGAAGATTTGTGGGATATCTATAATCTGGCAAAGGAAAATGACACGCAGTTTCTGGCCAATACTGCGCAATGGCAGGCATCAAAAGAGACCCTGAACCAGAACAAGGCCTTAATCATGCCTTCACTGGATTTAAGTGCCAGTGTTTCCGGGAACCGTCAGAAAACACGCCAGCCTTCGGCCTCCGCCGGTATCCTCAATTATGATTCCGAAGTCTACAGCATCTCGCTGATACAACCACTTTACAACAGTGAGTACATGGCGCGTATTCACCAGGCACAAGCAGTTGTTGATCAAGCTGATGCCGATTTTGAATCTGCCCGTCTGGAATTAATGGTCAGGGTGGCAGAAAAATATTTTTCTGTACTGTCAGCAGGTGACAATGTCGCATTTGCCGAGGCAGAAAAAAAAGCCGTGGAACGTCAACTGGAGCAGACCCAGAAACGCTTTGAAGTTGGCTTGATTGCGATTACCGATGTACACGAGGCAAAGGCACGTTACGATATTACTGTTGCACAGGAAATTGCTGCCAGAAATGATCTGGCTGATAGTTATGAGGCGCTGTATGAAATCACCGGCCAGTACCATAAACAAATTTCCATTTTGAATGATAATGTACCGCTGGTAACACCGGAGCCGAAAGACATTAATGGCTGGACCAGTATTGCCATGGAAAGAAATCTGTCACTGATTTCTGCACGCAAGACTCTGGCCGCGGCAGAACAGGAAATAAAAAAACAACAAGCCGGACATTACCCTTCTCTTAGTATTGTTGGTAACAAGTCCTATTCTGATAAAAGTAACAGCTCTCTCGGTGCTACTAATTCAGAAACAGATTCTATTGGTCTACAACTAGACATGTCGCTGTTTGCCGGCGGTAAAACCAGCTCACTGGTTCGCCAGTCAACCTTTCTCAAGGTCAAGGCACAGGAAGAAATGGAAAAACAACGTCGATCCGCATTACGCCAGACACGAGAAGCCTACCTTGGCTTGAATGCAGCGATCAGTCGTGTCAATGCTCTCAAACAGGCGCTAACGTCCAGTGAAAGTGCGCTGGAAGCTACCGAAGCCGGTTTTGAAGTTGGTACAAGAACGATCGTGGATGTACTGCTCGCTCTCAGGGAGAAATATCGCGCACAACGCGACTATGCACAATCACGTTATGATTATGTGATTGAAACTCTGCATTTAAAACAGGCGGCAGGTGTTTTATCAGACAATGATATAGAAATGGTGAATAGCTGGCTTGTTAAGAAATAACTTTCTGCCTTCAATTACTGCTGTTTTCTATTTATTTAACCGCCGATTTCAGCTTCCAGATTCCTTCGTTATATTCATGCATGGTGCGATCCGTGGAAAATCTTCCGCTGGATGCTGTATTCATAATACTCATCTGCGTCCACTTACCACGATCCCGGTAAGCCTCGGACACCTTATTCTGACAATCGATATAACTTCTGAAATCCGCCAGCGTCATCCAGGGATCATGTGGATTAAGTAATGAAGCAATGATATCACCAAAAATACCGGCCTCTCCGGCATTGAAATGATCCTGCTGAAGTAAATCCATCACTGCCTTTATATCCTTGTCATGACTCACTATCTGTTTGGGATTATAGCTTGCACGTAATGTATCAATTTCTTCAGTACGAAGACCGAACAGGAAGAAGTTGTCCTGACCAGCGGCATCCAGTATTTCAATATTTGCACCATCATAGGTACCAATTGTAATAGCGCCATTCATCATAAATTTCATATTACCGGTACCGGAAGCCTCTTTTCCGGCAGTGGAAATCTGTTCTGACAAATCAGTCGCTGCACAAATAACCTCCATACTGGAAACATTATAATTTGGCAGGAAAGCAAGCTTGAGTTTATTACCGATATCCGGATCACTATTAATTACTTTTGCCACATTGTTAACCAGTTTGATAATAGACTTTGCCAGATAATAACCAGGTGCTGCCTTGCCGCCAATCAGGACACAACGATTGGTCCAGTTTTGCACATCTCCTTTTTTGATGCTGTTATATAGGTGGATAACATGCAGGATATTAAGCAATTGACGTTTGTATTCATGAATACGTTTGACCTGAACATCGAACATGGCATTCACATCAAACTCCACACCACAGCGTTCCTTCACCATTTTGGCCAGACGTTTTTTATTAAGTTGCTTTACCTGATCCCATTTTTGATGAAAATCCTGATGTTCTGGCATTGCATAACGGGATAATCCGTTAATTTTTGACAAATCAGCAATCCAGTCATTACTAATATATTCACTAATCAGTTTCGTCAGAGCAGGATTAGCATAGGCAATCCAGCGACGTGGTGTCACACCATTGGTTTTATTATTGAATTTTTCCGGCCACAGATCACAAAAATCCTGAAACAGACCTCGACATAACAGTTTTGAGTGTAGTTCGGCAACTCCGTTTACCGAAAAACTGGCAACAACAGCAAGATAGGCCATGCGAACATGCTTAACATGACCTTCTTCAATAATGGACATGCGTGCCATTCGATCAACATCTCCCGGCCAACGTTCTGTCACCTGTTCAAGGAACCAGACATTGATCTTGTAGATAATTTCCAGTAACCGTGGCAATAATTCACCAAACATCGGTACCGGCCATTTTTCCAGTGCTTCCGGCAACAAGGTATGGTTTGTATAGGCCATACACTCGGTTGTAATACGCCAGGCATCATTCCATTTCAAACCCTTTTCATCCGTCAGTATGCGCATTAATTCTGCAACCGCAATTGTTGGATGCGTATCATTCATCTGAAACACATTATCACGAGCAAAATTATTGTAATCACTGTTTCCCGCCGCTTCCCATAACCGCATTGCGTCCTTTAGTGAAGCAGAAGCAAGAAAGTATTGCTGACGTAAACGCAGCTTCTTGCCGTTCTCACTTGCATCATTAGGGTATAACACCATGGTAATATGTTCTGCATCATTCTTGGCTTCAACTGCTTCGGTATAATCACCTGCATTAAAATCTTCCAGACAAAATTCACTGGTTGCTGAAGCACTCCATAAGCGCAGTGTATTAACCGTATTATTACGATAACCTGAAATCGGCATATCATAAGGGATAGCAAGTACATCAGCTGTACCGACCCAGCGATATCGTTTATTGCCATTTGCATCACGATATTCTTCTGTATAGCCACCAAATTGGATAGTCTGTGTGTGTTCTGGCCGTTCCAGTTCCCATGGATTACCATCTCGCAACCAGTGGTCCGGTTCCTCTATCTGGTAACCATTAACTATTTTTTGTTTGAACATGCCATATTCATAACGCAGCCCATAGCCAATAACAGGCAATTCCAGAGTCGCACAACTGTCCATAAAACAGGCGGCCAGCCGTCCAAGACCACCATTACCAAGACCTGCATCATGTTCTTGCGCCATTACATCTTCTAGATTCAGTGAAAGATCCTGCATAGCCTTGCCTGACGCATCCTTAAGATCAAGATTAAGCAAATGGTTACCCATTGCACGACCTATAAGAAATTCCAGTGACATGTAAAAAGCCTTACGCGTTCCCGGCTGTGAATGCCGCTTCCATGTCTTGCACCAGTTGTTCATTATCCGATCACGCACGGTGAATGATAATGCTTCATAACAATATATCGGATTGCATCCAAAGAAACGGCCAAGATGATAATGCAGGTAGAACTTGAAATCCTTGACCAGTGACTGGCTGTCAACTGGCAGGTCTTCCATCCCGGATTCGTTGTTATATTCGTATTTTGTATTCATGTTGGTTATCTATACTGATTTATGATTGATACAATTCCAGATATTTTTCAGCACTGGACTGCCAACTGGAATCCTTTTGCATGGCAGTCATGGTCATCTGGTTCCATATTTTTTTATTTTCATACAGGTCAATTGCGTGTCGCAGTGTTTGCAGAAAATCATTCCTGTCTGTCTTGTCAAAGACAAAGCCGGTTGCGGTTTTGTTATTAATATTAGTCTCACTGGCATCAACAACGGTATCAGCCAGTCCTCCGGTACGATGTACAACCGGCAAGGTACCGTAACGCTGACTGTACATCTGATTAAGTCCACATGGTTCAAATCTTGATGGCATCAGAAATATATCTGAAGCCGCTTCAATACGATGCGCCATTGCTTCGGAATAACCGATTGTCACTATCATGCGATCAGGATAATGCTTTGCCATATCCAGTAATTCACGCTCATATTCAGGCTGGCCACTCCCTAACATAATAAGCTTTGAATTGGTTGATTCCATAATATCGGGAATAATACTAACAACCAGATCCACACCTTTCTGTTCCACAAGGCGCCCGATAAAGCCAATCAAGGGTTCATTATCATGAGTCAGTCCGAAACCATGGAGCAGAGCTGTCTTGTTATCCATCTTGCCCTTGAGTCGCCGATATCGAGCATCATAATTCGTAGCTAGATAAGGATCTGTGCGCGGATTCCAGATATCAGGATCAATGCCGTTAAGAATCCCTGTCAGTTTATGTTTTAGATGGCTCAAGACACCTTCCAGCCCGTAACCTGCCTCGGCGGTACATATCTCCTCCGCATAGCTTGGACTGACAGTCGTAATATGATCTGCAAACACAATCCCTGCCTTGAGCATTGAGAAATTACCATAAAATTCTATTCCATCCAGCGTCCACCATGCCTGTGGTAAATCAAGGCCGGTAAATATTTCATGGGAAAAATTACCGCCATACGAAAGATTATGAATAGTAAATACTGTTTTTATATCCAGCCCTGCCTGCTTAATAAAACCGGATACCAGACCTGTCTGCCAGTCATTGCTATGGACTACCTCTGCACGCCAACCACAATCAATTTCATCATTCGCTATCATGGCAACACCACGACTGAACACGGTAAAACTTTCCGCATTATCAGGCCAATCCTGTTTTTTATTATCCACGTAGGGATTTTCACGGTGACCATATAGCCCGGGGATATCCAGTAAAACCAGCGGTACACCAGTCTCGTTTTCTGTAAATAACAACACGCGTGCTTTATGAATATGACCGGCACCCGGTATCATCAATTGCCCGATTTCCTTACAATTATCCTTATTCAGCTTTTTCAGCATATTGCCATATGCTGGCAGGATCAGACGCAGATCATGGCCCAGCTCAACCAGCGCATTTGGCAAACTATAACTGACATCGCCAAGACCACCCGTCTTGATCAATGGAAAGACTTCACTGGTAGCAAACAAGATTTTCACTACGATTCCTTCACCAAAAAAACGGCCGCGAGTGGCGGCAATGTTAATACCAGAGACTGTGACATGCTATGGTTTGCTATTTCACTGGTCGATACCTTGCCAACGTTACCTGAGTTACTACCGCCATAGCATGCCGCATCGGTATTCAACAGTTCAAGATAATCTCCAGACAAAGGTACACCAATTTGGTAATTTTCTCTGGGCACGGGGGTAAAATTGAAGACACATATTATTTCAACATCGCTGGCAGAACGAATAAAGGCGAGCACTGAATTGTCCGCATCATCACAGCTTATCCAGCGGAATCCCTCTGATTCAAAGTCATATCGGTGCATTGCCGGTTGTGATACATACAACTGGTTCAGATCTTTAACAAGCTGTCTTATACCCGTATGTGTATCATGTTCGCACAATGCCCAGTCAAGGGTTTTCTTTTCACTCCATTCAGTCCATTGCGCTATCTCTCCCCCCATAAATAATAATTTTTTACCGGGATGAGCAAACTGATAGGCAAACAGTAAACGCAGGTTGGCAAATTTCTGCCAATTATCGCCGGGCATCTTTGACAACAGACTGAGTTTGCCATGCACAACTTCATCATGTGACAACGGTAAAACAAAATTCTCTGTCCATGCATATAGCTGACTGAAAGTCAGCTGATTCTGATGAAAACGACGATGTACTGGTTCAAGCTTAAAGTAATCCAGCGTGTCGTTCATCCAGCCCATATTCCATTTCATTGAAAATCCGAGCCCACCCATATCGATCGGGCGTGACACCATAGGCCATGAAGTGGATTCCTCGGCAATAGTCAATACACCGGGGAACTGAGCGTGCACTTGTGTATTCAGTTCCTTTATAAAACTGATCGCTTCTATATGTTCACGGCCACCATATTGATTAGGCTCCCACTCACCTTCATTGCGTGAGTAGTCAAGGTATAACATAGATGCCACCGCATCCACCCGCAACCCATCAATATGGAACTCGTTGATCCAGTACAGCGCATTTGCAATCAGAAAGTTTTGTACTTCCCTGCGCCCGTAATTAAAGATCAGAGTACCCCATTCCTGGTGTTCGCCCTTGTGAATTTCACCATATTCATAAAGTGGTTCACCATTAAAACGTGCCAATGCAAATTCATCTTTTGGAAAATGAGCCGGCACCCAGTCGAGAATGACACCGATACCCTGCTCATGACAGGCATCAATAAAATAACGCAAATCATCGGCACTGCCATAACGCGAAGTGGGGGCATAATAACCGGTTACCTGGTAACCCCAGGATTCATCCAGTGGATACTCGGTGATGGGTAATAATTCAATATGGGTATAGCCTAGCTCCTGCACATAGGGAATAAGTCGTGCTGCCAGTTCACGGTAATTCAGATATTCACCACTGTCACTGTGCTGCCACGAACCGGCATGGATTTCATAAATGGAAACCGGTGCATGCAACCAGTCCCATTGCTGTCGACGTTTCATCCACTTTGTGTCGGTCCATTGATAACTCTTGTCTATAACCGGCACGAGACTGGTTGTCTCCGGACGCACCGACATGGCACGCGCATAAGGATCACTCTTGTGCAGGATGGCACCTGACGGTGTCAGTATTTCAAACTTGTAGGCATCTGCCGGGTGCAGCCCGGGAACAAACAATTCCCAGATACCGGAAAAACCCAGGCAACGCATCGAGTGACGCAGTCCATGCCAGCCATTAAAATCACCGACAATACTGACGCGTTGCACATTGGGAACCCAGACAGCAAAAAGGCAACCATCTACACCATCAATATTTGTTAAATGCGCACCAAGATGACGGTAAATTTCCCAGTGATGCCCTTCCGCAAACAAATGCTTGTCAAGTTCACCCAATTGCGGTTCAAAACTGTATGGACTGACAACCTCATGTTCACTGCCATCATGCTTTTCAATAAAACGCAGGGCATAGTGCCGGGGCATCTTGCCATCCTCGGCAGATGTTAATCGACTTTCGAAAAAATCGGTTTTTGGTACACGCTGCATAGGGCCAACCCCGATCAGGTCTACGGATTCCGCATTGGGCAGGAAGGCACGTATAACAATATTTTTATTGTCTGAATGTCGCCCGAGCACCTCGAACGGATCATGATGGCATCCCTTCTGTAATTTTTGTAACAGGCTAGACATTTGTGTGCATACCTCGATCACATTTTTCAATGCGTTGTCGCATATTGTGAACAATATCAGTAGAAATATCATCCCAGTCAAAACGCCACTGCCAGTTATTTTCTGTTGTACCGGGCACATTCATACGCGCTGTACTGTCGAGATGTAATATATCCTGTAACGGGATAATTGCCATGCTGGCTGGACAAGCCAGTGCATTGTCAATCATGGTATCAACAACTACCTCACTGGAAATATTTTCTCCATGCAGTCCAAGTGAATCAGTTACCTGTTTCTGTACCAGCTCCGGCAAACCTTCATACCAGCCACGCGTTGTGTTGTTATCATGCGTACCGGTATAAACAACCCTGTCATCAGTAATATTAATAACCTTGTGCGGGTTATCAGCATGTTCATCAAAACCAAACTGCAATACTGACATACCCGGCAGATGATACTTCTTGCGTAACGCGATAACCTGTTCTGTTATAAAACCCAGGTCCTCGGCAATAATTGGCAAGTTGGTGTATTCCTCGGACAGTTGTGCCAACAAGTTATCGCCCGGCACCGGTTGCCAGTAGCCATCAATTGCTGTTTGACAGTTCGCATCAATCATCCAGCTTGCCTCAAGACCGCGAAAGTGATCAATACGCACAAAGTCATACAGAGTTAAATGATTGTTCAGGCGTTGCATCCAGAAATCAAAACCTTCTGCCTGCATAACATCCCAGTTGAAATGTGGATTTCCCCAGCGCTGGCCAATGTCGGAAAAATAATCCGGTGGCACACCGGCAACCAATGTTGGCATACCATTCTCATTAAGCAAGAATTGTTCACGGTGCGCCCAGACATCAGCACTGTCATGGGCAACAAATACAGGCATGTCGCCAAACAACTGTATCCCGCGTGTGTTTGCATATTCCTTCAGATCCAGCCAGCGCTGATATAATTCATATTGCTGGCAACGGAACTGCAAAGCCTCCGTGGCATATTCTTCAAGTGCTGATGCAAGTGCATCGGGATCCTTATCGCGATAGCTGACAGGCCATTCATACCAGACCGCACCGGAAAATTTCAGCTTGAGAATACAGAACAATACATAATCATCCAGCCAGTATTGTTGTGCGACACAGAATTCCTGCAACTCGGGAACATCATTTTCCATCATACGATATTCTTTTAATAATGCCGGGTTCAATGCAAATGCCGAGTAACACTGGTATGGCGACAAATCTGATCGTGGCTGACCCAGAGGCAACACTTGCCATACACTGAAACCGGCATCAGCGAGAAAATCGATCCAGCGCAATGTATCGTCATCCAGCGTACCTGATGGTAGTGACGTTGGATGCAGCAGTACACCGGCACGACGCTGATAGAAATCAATACATCTCAACTAGTTTCTCCTCATGGTTCCGGCATTTTCGGCCTGACCACCACCATGGGAAATAGGAGCATCCAGTATATCCGGAACGGGTTCCTGTAATAAATGATACAGGGATTTCAATTGCAGACGAAATAACCTGTCAAAATCATTAACACTATTTGAAGGGTTATGCTCACCAAACCACCAGAACCAGTCGGAACCTTCACATACGGCCATTTGACGGTTTGCTTTTTCGTGTTGTGCTTCATCCAGTCGTCCGGAATTGATAACACGATCATAAGCCAACTTTGCCTCCACCAGGCGATCCCATGCCAGATTCTTGTCATGCTCACCAATCCAGGTGGAAAAAGTGCCATATACCCAACTACCGGCACACAATTTGGGCAGGCTTTTATCACACGATAATGACTGTAATGCAGAAAATGTTGTGGGGTTAACCTGATCATGTTTACCCAGTTCACGGTATAGCGTATCGATAAAATGAAAACCGTTATCTGGATAATATTCCCAGGCATTTTCACCATCAAGAATAACACTGATCACATGTTGATCTGCTGTGTCACCATAAGTATTGGTAATATTTGTTAAGTGCTGTTGGAAATCATTGACTGCCTCGGATGCATCACGATCGCTGTATTCAAAACCGATTAAGTCAGATAAGCCATCATCTCGGAAAAAGACACGCGCTTTATGACTATTGACAATATGCGGACTGAAAAGATCGTGTTTTGAGTGAATCAGATCAGGCTCAAAACCTGATGCGTGACAACTGTTGCGCCAGACACCTTCACCGGTTGCAGTCCATGAAAAACCATATTCATCCAGCAAACTGATAGCATCATCACTGATCCCGCCTTCGGATAACCACACACCCTTAGGCTTGATCCCGAAATGACGTTCAAAACATCTTATCCCTTGTTCAATATGCCAACGTGAACGTGCAACACCATCAGGATAACCGCCACAATCTGGAGTAGGTGCTTCCGGTTGCGCACATCTCATGTTGGAAAAATCATTCAGTAACGGAATAATGGGATGACAATAAGGTGTCATAGAAAGCTCGACCTGCCCGGATTCAGCCAGACGACGATAACGTGGAATGACTTCCGTAATACTGTCCATAATGATTTTTAATAACAGACGTCGATCCTGCTCATCATATAAACGTTCCTTGTTCATCAACTGTTGTACTTCTGGCATCTGTTTCAATGAATAACCCAGCCATGACAAGTGATACCACACCAACAAATCATGGAAATATTGTTCATTCAAATAATGAAGTTGTTCCAGACTTGCCGGTTCAGGAGATTTGTCTTTCTCCGGTAATGTCACCATGTCCAGCATTGCTCGAAAACAGGGATAGGGATCGATCATGCGTGGCGCATGTGCGCGCTGGCAGGCAACCAGGATCTCGTAACGCCCGGTAGCACTATCCGGTACAGGTGTTACACCGGCAAGGGCATTCAATAATGGATCGCGCATTGCACGCCCTTCATGGAACCATTCCTTTAACTGAACAGCATAGTCATCCAGTTGTTCCAGCAATATCGGCGCAAAGTTTACTACCACATGCATGTGCGGATGGTTTTCCAGATGCGCCGCCATGTCGGTGTAGTCCTTGATAGCATGCAGATATACCCAGGGTAATTGATAATCACCCTCAATACCCTGTTGATACCATGGCTGGTGCATGTGCCAGCACAGCACAAAATTAATTGGTTTTTCCTGCATCAGGGGATCTCGTTAATTAATAATTTGAAAACAGATGTTGGCCTAGCATGTCTGCAGTCACAAGAATGATACCGTTCTCGGTGACATGAAATCGCTTGCGGTCTTCTTCCAGATCCCTGCCAATAACCGTGTTGTCAGGAATGACACATCCCTTATCAATCACTGCACGATTGATATAGCAATTCTGACCAATTGTGACCTTGGGCAGGATCGTACTGTCTTTAATATGACTGCCCTTGTGGACAACAACAGCAAAAAAGATAACTGATCGTTTTATGCGAGCACCGGAGATAATACAACCACCCGATACCAGTGAATCAATTGCTTCACCACGTGCATTATCAGCATCAAATACAAATTTGGCTGGCGGGTGTTGTGTCTGGTAAGTCCAGAATGGCCAGTTACGATCATACAGGTTCAGTTCCGGCTCGATATCACATAACTCCATATTGGCTTGCCAGTAGGATTCAATATTACCGACATCTCGCCAGTATGCCGGGGTACCATCCTCGTTCTGAAACAGGAAGGCCATCGAATTACAGCACTCGATGCTCTTGGGAATAATGTCTTTGCCAAAATCATGGCTGGAATTTTCATCTGCTGAATCTGCGACCAGGCTGGCATACAAATAGGATTTGGAAAACACATAAATACCCATGGATGCCAAAGATGTATCCGGTTTACCCGGCAAGGTTTCCGGTTCATTTGGTTTCTCGGTGAAACGGGTAATATTACGGTCTTCATCAATCGACATTACACCAAAATCTTTTGCTTCATTACGAGACACTTCAATACAACCCACTGTCAGATCAGCGCCAGTCTGTATATGTTGGAGCAACATGGATGTGTAATCCATTTTATAAATATGATCACCACCCAGCACAACCACATAATCGGGTGAATGGCGATTGATAATATCCATGTTCTGATACAAAGCGTCTGCAGTTCCCTGATACCAGTCTTTACGAACGCGTTGTTGTGCCGGGATTATTTCAACAAACTCGCCAATCTCCGCACGCATAAAACTCCACGCCCGTTGTAAATGACGGATCAGGGAATGAGATTTATATTGCGTCAACACCCCAATCCTCCGCAAACCGGAGTTAACACAATTCGATAAGGCAAAATCAATGATTCGATACTTTCCGCCAAACGGAACCGCAGGTTTAGCACGCCATTTGGTCAGATCCACAAGCCGTGAACCTTCTCCGCCAGCAAGGATTAAAACCAGCGTCTTGTGAGTAATTTCTGTTACCAGCTTGGGTTCAATATAGTATTTATAATTAGCTGGTTGTTTTCCCGATTTTGTATTTGTCATAACATTCTTCCTGATTTCCTCGAGACAGAATAACTTTCTACCTGAACTATGCTAAAAGCAATTTTTATACCAGCCCGGGTCTGAAAACATATATCAAAAGTGTATGACCCGTATTAAATAATAGTCAGCTAATCCATTGGTATTGTTGATTTTTATCAGCATGAGGAAAGAAACTGCTATGTGGCTATTATATCTAACCACGCAGTAATATTGTATAAATTACTGACTATTTGCACTAAAAAAGCACATACCCACCGAATTGACAATTTAAGTAAATATGTGTCACAGGAACAACACTCTGATTGTAAATAAAATAATATCAATATTTACAAATAATCGTTAATCACTTTTTTCAATTTTTCCAGCGCACCACGATTTTGCTCTACCACTTCCTTGCCTTTTGACCCCAGCTTTTGACGCAATTCATTATCTTTCAGGTAACGCACAACACCATATGCCAGCTCCTGTTCACTGCCAATCTCGCTACCGGCTCCAGCCTCAGTCAACAGTTTTATTATCTCACTAAAATTAAACGTGTATGGACCAAATAAAACCGGCAAACCCACTGCTGATGCTTCAAGTGGATTTTGACCACCGTGCTCAATCAGGCTTCCACCAATAAAGGCCACATCACTGACTGAATAAAACAACAGCATCTCGCCCATGGTGTCACCAATAAAGATTTCTGTCGTATTGTCACATGCCTTCCGTTCACTACGCCTGACAACATTAAAACCATAGTGTTTGCACAATGAGGTTACCTGTTCAAAGCGTTCCGGGTGACGGGGAACGATGATTAATAAACAGTCTGGTATGGTTTGTCTGACAAGGTTAAAGGCATTTAATATTTGTTCATCTTCACCAGAATGGGTGCTGGCGGCAATCCAGACAGGACGGTTTTCACCCAGTTGTCGTTTTAATTCTTTTACACCAGCATCCAGATTTTCCGGCAAATGGATATCAAACTTGATGCTTCCTGTTA
>Ga0224511_10000668_pt1 | contig 17568 bp, 11 predicted proteins | sample SF_May12_sed_USG_2_FD_169988 | JGI IMG/M metagenome (GOLD analysis project Ga0224511, IMG submission 169988) | Sediment microbial communities from San Francisco Bay, California, United States - SF_May12_sed_USGS_8_1 | ecosystem: Environmental > Aquatic > Marine > Sediment | place: USA...
GACGTCCAATTCATTATTCGTCATCCGCGCCTTTGTTTCCGTTCCATGCCCAAGTCACTTCCCGGAAGCTGAATCCGCCGCCGCTGGCTGTTTATTGACAAAGTTCTTGTAAAAATAGACCAAAGAACCCAGAAGAACCAGGGCATCGTCCCCCAGACCGAGGATAGGGATGACATCCGGTATGGCGTCCACCGGCAGAATACCATAGATTATGGCCGCCAGAAGGAGCAAAATGGCCACCCAGGGCCTCTGTGGCTTGGCGGCGGGGGGCGCCGATTGTGTGTAATTGTCCATTCTCCGTTCCTTTTGTTCTTATTAATGATAACCTTTTTTCGGCCCCGGTGGCGCTTTTGGTTTTCATTTCCGGCCAGCGCCCTGTTGAATGGCGCCTTCTCATTCTCTATAATCATCCAGGCGCCGGATTTTCGTCGCTTTTATGGAGTTTTCCCAAATGAGAGAATTGGCTGATAATTTTTCTATTGTCTACAAGCACAGGGAGCTGATTTCAAACCTGGTAGCCAAGGATCTGAAAGCGCGATATCGCGGATCGATCATGGGGATGGCGTGGACCTTCCTCAATCCGCTGCTCACTTTATCCGTCTACGCCCTGGTGTTTTCCCGATACCAGCGCATCGAGGTGCAAAACTACGCCGTGTTCATGTTCGCTGGGCTGCTTCCCTGGATCTGGTTTTCCAGCTCGCTGCTCGAAGGGGTGAACTCCATCACCGGCGCGGGAGCGTTGATCACCAAGTCGATGTTTCCAGCGGAGATCCTGCCCATGGTCAAAATCATCTCCAACCTGTTCAACTATATCTTCAGCCTTCCGCTGCTGTTCGGTTTCATAATCTGGTTCGATGTGGATATCACCCTGTCCATATTGTGGCTCCCGTTTTTAATGCTGGGCCAGCTTTTGTTCACCACGGGGCTGGTATATTTCGTGGCCTCCATCAATGTCAGGTTCCGCGATGTGCAGCATGTGCTGGCCAATCTCATGCTTCTCTGGTTTTTCCTGTGCCCCATCATCTATCCCAAATCCGCCATTCCGGCGGAACTGAAGCTGTATACCTACACCATCAATCCCATGGCGCACCTGGCGGTGGGATATCAGGATATTTTCATCAACGGGAGAACCCCCGATCTTTTCGCCATCTCCATGGTGATGCTGGCGGGAACAGTCTGCATGATCCTCGGCATCCGCCAGTTCGAGCATGGGCGCGAAACCTTCGCCGAGGAGATATAGGATTCCGGGTTTCTGGGTATGAAACGCTTTCCGCTGGCCGCAGCCCTTTTTGGGATGACATTGATGGCCACCACCACAGCGGCATGGGCCGGGCAAGAGCCGTCTCTAAACGCCCCTTTGCGCTCGCGGAATCATCACCCCATTTTCGTCAGCCTGCTCAACCCTCCCCCCGAGGAGGCGGAAGTGGCGCCAAAGCTGACCTGGGATCTGGCTATAAACCACTCCAGCATCTTCGTCATGGGCGCCAACAATTCCTGGTATATCCATATGGACAAGGAGCTGACGGAGTATGACCTTTCCCTCCGCGCGCCCCTGGGCATCGGCAAACTGGAAGTCGGCGTGGAGGTTCCGGTTTTTGTCTCCTCCGCCGGTTTTTTGGACTCCTTGGTCAGGAACTACCATTCCCTCATCGGCGTGGAGGGATACAATTATCAGGATCATTTTCCCGACGATTTCTACGTGGACAAGCTCTATAAAGGTGACCGGATCTTCCATCTGGGGCGCGAGGGCCGAGCGATTCAGGGGGATGTGACCCTGTGGCTCAAAGGGGAGATGTATAAAGATCGCGACTATCTTCTCTCCTTCCAAGCGTTCGTCCAACCCCCCACGGGCGACACCAACGCCGGGATCGGGTCCGGCTTCTGGGAATATGGGGCAAGAGCGCTGGCCAGCGGGAACATCCAGGGAGCTGGAGTGTATATGATGCTGGGGGTTTATGCGCCAGGAGGGATGAAGGGGATCGAAGATGAAGAGGTTTTAAAACCTATCTACAACGGGTTTGCCGGATTTGAATGGATCCTGTGGGACGGCTGGGCTTTCCTGGCCCAGATCACCGCCACCACCTCCCCCATGGCCGGGGACGGCAACGATTTCTTCTCCAAACCATGGATCGACTCCACCTTTGGCTTCAAAAAGGTCATGGGAGACAGCATCCTGTCTATAGCCTTGTCGGAGAACCTGAATCAGACCGCTCCCGACTTCACCATACATATCTCCCTGAGAATGTGAGGGGAGCATTATGACTTTTCGTCGATTCCCAGCTTTCCTATAGACTGCACCAGGTCGATAATTTCCTGATACTGGATCGGTTTTATCACAAAACCAACCACCCCCAAAGAAGCGGCCTCCAACCGGAGCGTTTTTTCCTCATCCTCCGAGCTAGAATGGGCAGTGGCCATGATCACCGGTGTGTTTTTCAGCTTCGGATCATCCCGAAGCTTCTGAAGAAACTCCAATCCCCCCATGCCAGGCATCACCACATCGGTCACAATCAGGTCCGGCGCCCCCATTCTCACGATTTCCATCGCTTCCACCCCGTTGTTGGCCTCCACAAAGTCAACATTCTCCACCTCCTGGATCGCCTCTTTCATCATGCTCCTGTGGGCCTGCTGGTCATCCACCAGCATCACCATACGCCTGCGGGGAGGGAACCGGAGCAAAAACTCGCTCCCGGCGCCGGGAGTGGAGCCGACTTCGATATGGCCGCCATGGGCTTCCATAATATCCTGGCAGTATGGCAGCCCCAGGCCCATTCCCCGCTCTCCTGCCGTGCCGGGGGTGGTGGTCTTTACTTCATGACGAAACAGATCCTCAATGGGCATGCTGATCCCCATGCCGGTGTCCCTCACGCCGATGACCATCGGTTCTTCCTGCGCCAGGAATACGGTCACCGTGTCGCCACTGCGGCAGAACTTTATGGCGTTGGTCAGCAGGTTGAGCAGCACTTCGTTGGTCAGGCTCCTGTCCGCCATCAGGCTGGCTTCCGCGGGCAGATCGTTGATGATCCGCACCTCCTTCCGGGTGGCCAGGATGCTTACATCCTCCAGAAGGTCATCCAACAGGGCCCTTGGGCGAAACAGCGCCTTTATGGGAACCAGTTTGCCGGTCTTCAACATGGATATGTTCAACAGATGGTCAAGCATGCGCAGCATGCGATCGGCGGCGCTTTGGGCCCGGGATATGAAGTCCTTCTTTTTCTCCTCTTCGGCGACAGGCAGGCTGATGGCGCGGTTGAGCAAACCGGAGATGGCCCCCACAGGGCTGCGCAGATCGTGAGAGATCAGGCTCATGAAATTGTCTTTTAGCCGAGTGGCTTCCTCGGCCCTGTCCTTTGCCTGCTTCAGCGCCACCGTGCGCTCGGCCACCTTCATCTCCAGGGTGTCCCTGGCTTGTTCCATGGTCCGCCGGGCCAGATGCTCCGCGGCCTGTTTTTGTGTGTTAAGGATGTTTATCCGGTCCGCCAGCGCCACCGCCAGAAGCGCCATGTCCAGCATCACCCCCATCTCCCCCGCGTGCATTCCAAGAAAGCTGTAACTTATAATCCCCATCACAGTGGAAGCGCCCACCACCATGCCCACGGTGGAAGCCACCCAGGCCATCAGGAAAAACCTGGCGGCCCGGTTTCCCTTCCGGAAAGCGACAATACCAATCACCGCCAACACCGGCATGTACAGCTGCAAGGTCAGCACAGCCATGTAATTCATGGAATGAACCGCCACCCCTGCGCCCCGAAGAAGGGCCAGCGCCACGTACATCCACACCATCCCCTGGAGCAGCCTGTCCGCCCGGGGCATGGCCTGCCTGGTTTGCAGAAACTGCCTGGTGAAGATAGTGGCCGTCATCTGGAAAAGGAAGCTTAGCGCGTTTACGATAGTGTCGGAAAACCCTGGATGCTCCGGCCACAGCAGCAGCCGGGAAAATCCGTTGTAGGAGAATGCGAACATGAAACCGGCGAACAGGTACACCACGTAGTACAAATAATTTACGTCACGGGTGAACGCGTGGAGCACCAGGTTGTAGACAAACATCAGCGCGATAGCCCCGAAAAGGGCGCCGAAATAATAGGCCCGCCAGGAATCCGCCTGGGCGAAGGCTTTGACGCTCCAGAGTGTAAAAGGAGTGACGAAGGTGTCTTTTGTCTCCACCCTGATATACAAGGTCTTGATTTGATAAGGGTGGAATGAAATGTCCAACAGATGGGACCTGCTCCGCATCTGCGCCTCGTCCCTGAGGCGAAGCTCCCCGGATCGCAGGATATGGGCGCTCCCGTTGGCTCTCACCTCGTATATATCGATCTGGTCTATCCAGGCGATCTCCTCCTCTAAAATTCCTTCGAACACCTGCCGGGTGGAATTGTAGATTTCCACCTTGTACCAATAGGCGCTGGAGGTAAAACCGAGGCTGGGAACCTGTTTTTTCAGCGGCGTGAACATGGCGTCGATTTTCTTCGACCGGACGTCTTCAATAGTCCACTGTCGCTGCTTGTCTTCCACAATCTTCATGGAGTATCCCAGGATGTATTTTCCCTGATCCTCGGATAAAACCACTTTGGGGGCAGATCCGGCCACCGCCGCCCGGGCAGGATTGGGCGCAAGGAGGCAGAAAACAGAAATGTATAAAGCTAGCCAACCAGTTTTCATGAGAACCTTCGACATATACCGATATAGAATTGTAATCTATCCACGCAAGCCTGGGCTATTTTTTTAGCTTGGGCCAGTTTATGCAAGAATTTTTAAAATGGCCTCAAGGAATTCTTCGGCTTCCAGCGGCTTTTCCACCAGGTCCACCGCTCCCATCTGCAAAGCCTGGGCCCGCATGGCGTCTGCCTGGCCATCGTAGTGGGAAACTGTGGCCGCTATAATCACCGGAATGGATGAGAGCGCGGGGGTGTTTTTCATTATCTTAAGAAGCTCAAGTCCGTTAATCCCCGGCATAAAAACATCCACCACCACAAGGTCTGGCCTGGCCAGCTTCATTATCTCCAGCGCCTCGATCCCATCATCCGCTTCCAGCACGTCGACGGAAAGCTCGGAGCCCATGGCGTCCAGCATCATTTTTCGATGGACTTTCTGGTCATCCACCAGCAGGATGATCGCGCGGCTGGCCGGCAGGGTCACATAAAACTCCACACCACCACCCTCCAAGGGGCTGACGGTAAGGTCTCCGCCATGGGCCAGCATTATCTCGTGGCTGAACTCCAGCCCCAGCCCGGTCCCCTTTTCCCCAGCGCTTCCCACTTTGGTGGTTTTCTCTCCATGGGTGAACAGCCTGGACAAAGTCTCTTTATCTATGCCAGGCCCCGTATCCCGAACCGCCACGGTGTTCTGGTACCCTGGGGGAGAGTGCACCGTCACCATGTCCCCAGACCTGCAAAACTTTATGGAATTGGACACCAGGTTGCGGATCACTTCCTGGTATAGGTCCAGATCCGCCAGCAGAGTCATATCCTCCGGCAGGTTGTTGGCCAGTTCTATTCCTTTCTGAGAGGCGGTGGGCTCCATCAACACCAGCAACGCCCCCACCCTCTGCCGGGCGTTGAACATCTTTTTCATAGGGGTGATTCTGCCGGTCTTGATACGGGTCAGATTCAGAAGCTGCTCTGTCATTTGCAGCAGACCACCCAGCGATAGTAACACGCGCCGCAGATAATTAATGTTTTTCTCCGCCACAGTCGGTGAGTCATCATCCAGGTCTATCGCCTCCACCAACCCTTTCATGGAGGCCAGGGGGCTGCGCAGATCGTGGGAGACCAGGCTGACGAACTTGTCTTTCAGCTTCGTGGCCTCTTCCGCCCGACGCAGGGCCTCACGCAGCTCCAAGGTACGCTCCTCCACTTTGACGGTCAATTCCTCCCTGGCTTTTTCCAGGACTTTTCTGGATGTGAGCTGGGCCTCCTCTTTTTCCAGACGCAGGATGTTTATCCGGTCCGCCAAAGCCAGGGCCAGCAGCACGATATCCATCATCACGCCGATCTCCCCTGCCCTGAACAGCCAGAAGCTGTAGGGCAGAACGCCCACCACTATCAGCGCCGTCAGCGACACACCGATGGTGGTGGAAATCCACGCCAGCAGGAAAAACCGGGCTGACCGGATGCCTGCGCGCAACGCCACCAGCCCGGAGACCGCCAGCAAGGGGCCATACAGTTGCAGGAAGACAAGACATACAAATCCCGTGAAGTAATGGAATGGAGTTATTATATCGACGACAATCATGACCACGAATAGCCAGATGACTCCCGATAGCACCTTGTCCAGAGTCGGCAAGGTGTTTCTCGAGTCAAGAAACGCCCTGGTGAACAGTACCGCGCTAAGCTGCATGGCATAGTCCAGAAAGACCATCATCCTGTTCTGGAACACGGGAGATTCGGGCCAGATATACTGGAAGGAAAATCCGTTGTAGGTGAGAAACCATATACCCAGGATGGACAGATAGATGTTGTATTGAAGATAGCGTCTCTCCCGCAGGAAAAACATCAGGATCACGTTGAAGAAGAACATGACCGTGATTATCCCCAGGATAGTCCCGAAATATATGGTCCGGCCCCGGTCGCTCTCTTCGAAGGCTTTGTCTTCCCACAGGGTAAAGGGGGAGAGGAAAGCATCCATGGCCTCCACCCGAAAGTGGAATGTCCTCTCTTCTCCCGGCGCCAGCGAGATGTGGAACACCGCCGTGGGGTGGGAGAACTCTCTTTCCCGGAAAGGTATGGAATCCCCAGCCCGCCGCATCCGGAATCCACCCTCCGGGCCCTGCTCATACATCTCCACCACATCCAGCCACGATACTTCGTTCTGCAGAACCATCAGCTGCTCCCTTGACGATGGATTCCTGATGGTCAGCCGATACCAGAAAGCGGATTCGGAAAGAAAATAGCTGTAAAAGCTGGCGCCTACCGGCCGGAAATCGGAAGATCTGGGGAGCGAGGTCACATCCTCGATGGTCAATTCACGGCCCCTGTCCTCCATCCACTCCATATGCGGCGCCAGGGATATGGGCCCCACGTTTTCGGAAATTTGCGCAGGAAGCGCCAAAACCGCCCCATGGGCGCCCAGTGCGGCGCCAAAAAAGGCGAAACAGAACGACAGCGCAAAAGCGGAAAGTTTGATTAACCCCATTTCCCCCAGGGACCAGGTAATAAACTTTCATTTTATCAGATTAATCGCGGATTATTGATAAATCGGATACAGATGGGATCGCGAATATCAAATCATCTTCAGTCGCCGAAGCTTTTTGATTTTGTCGCGCCATTCGGCGGCGGATTCGAAATCAAGCTCACCGGCGGCGGCTTTCATTTTCGCCTCATAGTCGCTGATCAATCGGTCTATCCGCTCCCCGGTCAGATGGGAAAACTCATCCACTTCCTCCTCCTCCTTCCCCAGGGCGAACGCCAGCGCTTTGGATATCTGCTTGCTCACGCTGGTGGGGGTGATTCCGTGGAGCGTGTTATAGGCGATCTGGCGCTCCCGGCGGCGGTCCATTTCCCCGATCGCCCGTTTCATGGAGCCGGTCATCTTGTCGGCGTAAAGGATCACCAGCCCTTGGGAGTTTCTGGCGGCGCGGCCTGCGGTTTGCACCAGGGAAGTCTCGCTTCGCAAAAACCCCTCCATGTCCGCATTCAGGATCGCCACCAGCCCCACCTCCGGGATATCCAGCCCTTCCCGAAGCAGGTTTATCCCTATCAGCACATCGAACTCCCCTTCCCGAAGTTCGTTTATTATCGCCATCCGCTCCAGCGTGGCGATATCGGAGTGCAGATATCTGGCCCGGACCCCCAGCCCCTGCAGGTAGTCGGTCAGATCCTCCGCCTGGCGTTTTGTCATGGCGCCCACCAGCGTGCGATGCCCCATCCCGGTCCGCTTGCCGATCTCCCCCAGCAGGTCATCCACCTGGTTGTGGGCAGGACGCACCTCCACCGGCGGATCCACAAGCCCCGTGGGGCGGACCACCTGTTCCACCACCACCCCCCCGGTTTTGTTCAGTTCGTAACTGGCGGGAGTGGCGGAAACATATATCACCTGGTTCACATGGCTTTCGAACTCATCAAACGAAAGCGGCCTGTTGTCGTAGGCCGACGGCAGACGGAACCCATGCCCCACCAGGGTGTCCTTTCGGCTTCGGTCCCCCTTCAGCATGGCGCCCACCTGGGGCACGGTCTGGTGGCTCTCGTCTATTATGATCAGCGCGTCGTCGGGAAAGTATTCCATCAGCGTGGGCGGGGGTGAGCCCGGAGGGCGACCGGTTATCACCCGCGAATAGTTCTCTATCCCGTTGCAATAGCCTATGGCCTTGATCATCTCTATATCCCCCAGGGTCCGCTCCCGGATCCTCTGGGCTTCCACATATTTTTCCTGGTCCAGAAAGTTCTCATGGGCCGTCTCCATCTCGCTGTGGATCTCCACCAGCGCCTTCTCCATAAGCTCCGGCGGGGTGACATAGTGGGAACCGGGATATATATTCACCGCGTCCAGCTTCTCCAGCTTCCGACCGGTGAGCGGATCCACCCTGTGGATGGAATCCACCTCATCGCCGAAAAATTCGATCCGGATGGCCGAGTCTGTCTCGTATATGGGCAGCACCTCCACCACGTCGCCGTTCACCCGGAACGTCCCCCGGGAAAAATCGACGTTGTTGCGGTCATATCTTATCCCCACCAGCGCTTCGAGCAGCTCGTCCCGCTCCCTATGTTGCCCCACTTCCACCCGGACCTTCATGTCGAAATACGCCTCCGGTGAACCAAGCCCATAGATGCAGGAGACCGAGGCCACTATGATGACATCGCGGCGCTCGAACAGCGACCGGGTGGCGCTGTGACGAAGCTTGTCGATCTCCTCGTTTATCGACGAGTCCTTTTCTATATACGTCCCCGTGGAGGGGAGATAGGCCTCCGGCTGGTAATAGTCGTAATAGCTGACGAAATACTCCACGGCGTTTTCCGGGAAGAACGCCTTGAATTCGGAATATAACTGGGCCGCCAGGGTCTTGTTGTGGGCGATGACCAGCGCGGGGCGCTGAACCCGCTCTATGACATTGGCGATGGTGAATGTTTTTCCCGATCCGGTGACCCCCAGCAGCACCTGGCTCTCCAGCCCCGCCCCCAGCCCATCCACCAGTTGACGGATGGCCTCCGGCTGGTCCCCTTGGGGCTCGAAGGGGGAGACTAGTTTGAATTTGTTTTCCATGGAAATAGTATAGCGCAGACGGCGACAATGACAGAAACTGCTGGCTGATAACAATGGCGCGCGCGGGCCCCTCCCTGGCCCCAAAAAAAAAGCGCCCGGTTTTTGACCCGGGCGCTCCTAGTAACGGTTGGGGATCATCCGGGGCTGGTGGAGCCCCTGGATGTTTCCCCATTGGATTTAAAACCCGTCCATATCGTCTTCCAGCGGGATGGTCTCCTCTGGAGTTTTTTCCCGCTTTTTGGGCGGCGGAGGCGGGGGCACGTGGGCCGCTTTTGGCGGCGCTTTGCGTGGGGCCGCATTCCTGGCCATGGGGGCGGGTTTGCGGGCGCCCCGGATTCCCCCGGTGAGCATCTTGGGGGCCGTATGCGCCCTGGCGCGCAAGCCGATATCTCTGTCGGCGGTTCCTTCGATAAGCCTGGTCAGGTCCATCACCATGTCATTGAGCTTGTCCGCCTGGGCATTCAACTCCTCGGAGGCGGCGGCGGCTTCCTCGGCATTGGCGGCGTTCTGCTGGGTCACTTTGTCCATCTGGGCAATGGCGGAGTTCACCTGGTCCACGCCCTGGGCCTGCTCGTTGGAGGCCTCGGCGATTTCGCCGATCAGGTCGCTCATCTTCTTGACCCCATTGACGATCTGCCCCAGGACCTCCCCGGACTTGCGCGCCATATCGTTGCCATCAGAGGCGCGGCGCACGGCTTCCTCTATCAAGGCGCCGGTGTCCTTGGCGGCGGCGGCGGAGCGCTGGGCCAGGTTGCGCACCTCCTCTGCCACCACGGCAAAGCCCTTGCCATGCTCGCCGGCCCGGGCCGCTTCCACGGCGGCGTTGAGCGCCAGCAGGTTGGTCTGGAAAGCGATCTCCTCGATAACCTTGATGATCTTGCCGATCTCCTGGGAGGACTTGTTGATCGCCTCCATGGAGCCGATCATCTCTGTCATGGTGGTGGTTCCGTTCTCCGCTTCCTTGCGGGTCTGGCCAGCCTGGGAGTTGGCCATGTTGGCGTTGTCGGCGTTCTGCTTGGTCTGGGCGGCCACCTGCTCCAGGGCGGCGGATGTCTCCTCCAGGCTGGAGGCCTGTTCCGTGGCGCCCTCGGCCAGGCTCTGGCTGGAGTTGGAGATATCGGTGGAGGCGGAGGCCACCTGGTTTGATCCCTCGTTCATCTCGCCGATGATGCGGTTGATCGGGTTGGTGATAGACCGCGCGATATATATGGCGAACACTGCGATCGACACAAGGCCAATTACGCCAAAAATCACCATATACATCTGCACCTTGGCCACGGCGGCGAAAGCTTCATCTTCATCTATCTCGGCCATCATCGCCCAGGTGGTGTCGAACACCCGGACAGGAGCCCATGCGGACAGGACACTGTCTCCGTTATACGTCTCAATAACATCAGCGTCGGAGGTGCCGGAGAGGGCTTCTCTGGAGGCCCTGGTCTCCACCCGGCCGCTGCCGGGATTAGCAAAGGAAGCCTTGACCGAGCGGTTTGCCGAATCCTCGCGGGAATCGGAGCGCATCAGGTTGTCCTTGCCCACCAGGTATGTTTCGCCTGTGGCTCCCATTCCGGCCCGCGTGGTCATCACCTCGTTGATGGCGTCGATAGAGAGCTGCAAGGCCACAATGATCTCCACATTACCGCTATGAACCACAGGCTCGGCGATGAAGGCCTCGGGAGCCCCGCCGCTGGGAGCGTATGGCTCGAAATCGGCGAACTGGAACTGTTTTGTTTCCAGCACACGGCGGGTGAGCTTGCCCAGGCCGGAGCTTGCGTATTTTCCGTTCACCATGTTGGTGTTCAGGTCCGATTCCTTGGCGGCGGTGTAGAAGACATGCCCGTCAGGATTGATCAGGAACAGATCGTAGTATCCGTAGAGGTCCACATATTTCTTGTAGTATTCGTTCCCGTTCTGGTCCACCGGGGAAAAAGCTTCCGCCACATCAATCTCCGCCAGAATGGCCCAGGTTACATCACCGATTTTCAGGGGGGCGTAGGCGGAAACCACAGGGTTGCCGTTATAGTCGAGGATGACGTCGGCGCCGGTTTTGCCGGCAAGAGCCTCCCTGGCGGCCTCCGTGTCCACTTTTCCCTTGTCCGGGTTGGCGAAAGAGGCTTTCACAGAGTGGTGGGTGGGGTCCAGAAATGAATCGGAGCGCATCAGCATGTCCGATCCCACCAGATATGTCTCCCCGGTTTTGCCCATGCCATCTCTCTGGGTCATGATGTTGTTGATTTCCTCCAGCGATACCTGGAAAGCCGCCACACCCAGCACCCCGCCATTGGTGTCATAAAGAGGAGTGGCCAGAAAGGAGGCGACGTCATTGGAAACGTCATACCAGGAATAATCGATAAAGACCGGCCTGGATCGCCCTTCCCTGAAAGCCCTGGCCAGCCCGCTGTCTTTCAGCTTGCCGGTGAGCAGGTTCTCCCCCAGATCCCCTTCTTTCTCCACGGAGAAGACCACGTTGCCGGAATTGTCTATAAGGAAAACGTCGTAGAAGCGGAAACTTTTTTCGAACGACTGGAATCCGGAAAACCTGCGACTGTACGCTTCTTTATATTGCTGGCTGTTGATTCCATATCGGAAGACATCCTCCATTTCCTGGACGCCACCTGTGAACCGGAGGTTTCGTTTCACATCCTCCAGCTCGGCCAGCTTGTTCTCGAAATGCATTTTGATCTCGTGCGCTTTTATCTGGCGGACAGCTTCCATCTTGGAGATGGCTTCGCGGCGCAGGGTGGCCACGGTCTCCATGATCACGCCCATGTCTCCCCGGCGCTCCTTGAAGAATTTTTCTATCTGCAGCTTTTTAATTTCCCGCAGCCCCTCCAGCTGGCCATTAGCCTGATCCTCCAAGGCTTTTGTCATTTCATTATTGGCAAGCATGCCTATCATGAAGAACGGGATAAAACCCACAGCCAGGAAATAAACCAGAAGTTTGGATTGAAGCCTCCAGGTGCTCATTGTCGTATTTCTCCTCTTGTCGACATGGCGACATTATGCGCCGGGATTAATGTTGCGAGATTATATGAAGCCTCCTCCCCCCCGATATGAACCGTGGATGGGATCCTACATTTCAAATCAGTGGCGGGGGATGAGAGTAAATATGAACAGAAGATTGGAATTGAATGCGCCAGGAAGCGGAAAGATATATAGCCCACAGGCAAAGAACCAAAGGTCACATCATGCAAGCTCATATGGCTATACACCTGTTTGAGTCGGAACGGCCAAGCTAATATCAGCGCCAATCATAATGAGTTATTTTATCACAGTTTTTCATAATCGACGAATTATCGACTTTTTGCCGTGAATATATCCATACTCCTACATTTGCTTGAATTGTTTTGCCAATCTTAACACCTGATCGTGATAGTTGGAGCCGATTTCCGCTCCATACCATATTTCCGGCGCCTGGCTCATCCTTTCATATTTCATTTTAAACAGAATCTGCCCATCTTCTATAATAAAAGGCACATCGTGAGGCCGGACTTCCAGCACCGCCTTGGTCCCTTCCACCTCTCCATTGCGCCCATAGCCGAATCCGGGATCGAAAAAACCGGCGTAATGGGTGCGCAACTCGCCGGAACCGGCGTCAAACTCCACCATCTCCGCCGCGCACGACATCGGCACCCGGATCCGCTCCTTCGACGCGAAGATATAGAACTCCTCCGGTTCGAGGATAAGGCGGCCATTGCGGGGGGGGTATATCGGCTCCCAGAATTCATCGGCGCAATAGTGGGCCACCTTCTCCAGGTCGATCACATGACTGTTTTTCTTTGCTTTATATCCGATGGGCCCGCCGCTCTGCGAGGTCAAATCCACCCCCATAAGCAGTCCATCGTCCGCCAGGCGCACACCAGGCTGGGCGATAAAGACGCCCTCCGGATCCATCAGCAGTTCCTCTGTCCGGTAAAGGGAGGACAACTCCCCTTCCACCACCCCCGGTTTTACGGTCAACGCACTGTCGGCTCCCCCAGACGCCCCATTGGTGAATAGTCGCAACTGGTTGAGTTTTTGCCCCGCTTTTACCTTTATGGTGAAGGAGCGTGGCACCACCTCCAGATACAGCCTCCCATGATACCCGGCGGCTATCTCCTCGAATCGGGAGCAATTGTCGGTGATTACTCTGGTGAAGACATCCAACCGGCCAGTGGAGCTTTTGGGATTGGTCTTTCCCCGGACGCCGACGCCCAGGCTCATCTCCTCCATCAGCGGGATGAGGTATACGGCCCCCCGCTCCAGGATGGCGCCTTTCTCCAGACCCAGCTCGTACATCACCAGATCGCTCATTTTGCTCTCCACCGTGTCCGACTGTGGCAGAAAGCTTGACTGGAGACGGTATGCGGTGGGGCCAAGACGCAGATCCACAGAGGCGGGCTGGACCTGCGAGGCCATCTGCGCCCCGGAAGAGCCGGGGGCAGTGATCGCTCCCCCCCCGATTAATTCAATCAGCGCCTGTGACGGCAGGACACCGGACATGTTTTCCTGTTTTTCGGCCATCAGAGCCCCAAACGGCTTTTGAGTAATTGACTATGTTAAACCACATACTATATCATCAATAGTTTAGCCATAATAACAGGCGATATCGACAAATGGAACATACAGGCGCTGAGATTTTTGTTAAATCTCTGCTAAAGCAGGGCGCGGACCTGATCTTCGGTTATCCCGGAGGCGTGGTGCTGCCGATTTATGACGAACTGTTCAAGACACCCAAGCTGCGCCATATCCTGGTGCGCCACGAGCAGGGCGCGGTGCATATGGCCGACGGATTCGCCCGAGCCAGCGGAAAGCCGGGCGTTGCCCTGGTCACCTCCGGCCCAGGCGCCACCAACACCGTCACCGGCATCGCCACCGCATATATGGACTCCATCCCCATTGTGGTGTTCACGGGGCAGGTCCCTACCGGGCTTATCGGCAACGACGCCTTCCAGGAGGCGGACATCGTCGGCATCACCCGCCCCTGCGTCAAACACAGCTATCTGGTGCGGGATGTGAAGGATCTGGCCAACACCATCGCTGAGGCTTTCTACATAGCCACCACCGGCAGGCCTGGCCCTGTGTTAGTGGATCTGCCCAAGGATGTGCTTTTGGCCAAGACCAGGTTCGAGTACCCGGAAAAAGTGGAGATGCGCAGCTATCGCCCCACCACCGTGGCCAATAAACGCCAGATCGACAGATTGGCCGCCGCGCTGGAAGAGGCAAAGCGCCCTGTGCTTTATGTGGGGGGCGGAATGATCCTGACCAACGCCGCCGCCGAACTGAAAAAACTTGCCCGGGCCATCCATGCCCCCGTCACCATGACCCTCATGGGGCTGGGCAGCTTCCCCTCGCTGGACGATCTGTGCCTGGGGATGCTGGGGATGCACGGCACCTACCGCGCCAACATGGCGGTGACCCATACAGACCTTATCGTGGCCCTGGGCGCCAGGTTTGACGACCGTGTCACCGGCAAGCTGGACGAATTCGCCCCCAACGCCAAAGTGGCCCATGTGGATGTGGATCCCACGGCCATATCGAAAAACGTCACAGCCCACATCCCTGTGGTGGGGGATCTGAAGGACGCCATGAAGAAGCTCAACGCGGTTATCGCCGAGAGCAAAGTGGACTGGAAAACCAAGCACAAGCCGTGGCTGGACCAGATAGACGAATGGAAACACGCCAACAAGCTTGAGTATGTGAAAAAGACGAAGGTGATCAAGCCCCAGTTCGTCATCGAGGAGATCGACCGGGTGACCGGCGGGGACGCCATCTTCGCCACCGAGGTGGGGCAAAACCAGATGTGGGCGGCCCAGTATCTGACCCTGAAAAACCCCCGCACATTCCTGACCAGTGGCGGGCTGGGAACCATGGGCTACGGTTTTCCCGCGGCCATCGGCGCCCAGGCGGCGTTTCCGGACAAGGTGGTTATCGACATCGCCGGGGATGGTTCCATCCAGATGAATATCCAGGAATTGGGCACCGCGGTGCAGCAGCGCCTGCCGGTGATTATCGCCATATTGAACAACGGATTTTTGGGAATGGTGCGCCAGTGGCAACAGCTGTTCCACGGCAACCGGTATTCGTATACCTGCATGGAGAGCCAGCCGGATTTCGTGAAGCTGGCCGAGGCGTATGGCGCTTTGGGCATCCGCGCCACCTTGCCAGAAGAGGTGGGCCCGGCCCTGGAGCGGGCCATCGCCGCCCGCAGGCCGACGATTATTGACTTTGTGGTGGATCGGGAGGAAAACGTGTACCCCATGGTGCCGGCCGGATCCCCGATCAACAAGATGCTACTGGCGTAAGGGGGGAGTATGAGACACACCATTTCAGTGCTGGTGGAGAACAAGTTCGGCGTGCTGTCCCGGGTATCGGGCCTTTTCTCCGGCCGAGGGTTTAACATAGAGTCGCTCTCCGTGGCCCCCACCCTGGACCAGACCACCTCCCGGATGACCATCATCACCCGGGGAGACGACGCCATCATCGAGCAGATCACAAAACAGCTCAACAAGCTTATCGATGTCATTAAGGTGATCGACTTTTCCGAGGAGGATTTCATCGAAAGGGGAATCGTCCTGGTGAAGGTGAACTCCGAGCCTAACAACCGCGCCGAGATTTTGCGGATGACGGAAATTTTCCGCGGCAAGGTGGTGGATGTTTCGCCCAAGACGTACACTATAGAAGTCACGGGCGCCGAGGAAAAAGTGAGCGCTTTTGTGGAAATGATAAAACCTCTTGGGATAATCGAGATCGCCCGCAGCGGCAAGATCGCCATGTCCCGAGGGAAAAAGACCCTGGGATAGGCCATACACCGCGTCCGGCCCTGTTCCTTATTAACCGGTAAACAAGGAGATATTTTTTTCAATGGCTATTATTTATTACGAGAAAGACGCTGACATATCGCACCTGAAGGGCAAAACCGTGGCCATAATCGGCTATGGCAGCCAGGGCCACGCCCATGCGCTCAACCTGCGCGATTCCGGTGTCAAAGTGGTGGTGGGACTGCGCGAGGGGAGCGCCTTCCGCGCAAAAGCGGCGGCGGAGAAGGACATCACCGTCATGACCCCTGCCGATGCGGCCAAGGCTGGCGATGTGATCATGATCCTGGCGCCGGACACCTCCCAGGCGGATATCTTCAACAACGACATCCTTCCCAACGCAAAAAAGGGCTCGGCCCTGGCTTTCGCCCACGGATTCAACATCCATTACGGCCAGATCGTCCCGCCGGACCATATGGATGTCTTCATGATAGCCCCCAAAGGCCCCGGCCACCTGGTGCGCCGACAATACACCCAGGGCGGCGGAGTGCCATGCCTGGTGGCCATCCATCAGGACGCTTCGGGAAAAGCGCAGGATATCGCCCTGGCCTATGCCCAGGGGATCGGCGGAACCCGCGGCGGGGTTATCGAGACCACATTCCAGGAAGAGACCGAGACTGACCTTTTCGGCGAGCAGGCGGTGCTCTGCGGCGGAGTGTCGGAGCTGATCCGCGCCGGATTCGACACGCTGGTGGAGGCTGGATATCAGCCGGAAGTGGCCTATTTCGAATGCCTGCACGAGATGAAACTTATCGTGGACCTGATCTTCGAGGGGGGCATCGCCAATATGCGATACTCCATCTCCGACACGGCCAAGTTCGGCGATGTGACCCGAGGCCGCAGGGTGATCACCGAGGAGACCCGCATGGAGATGGCGGATATCCTGGAGGAGATCCAGAACGGCGAGTTCGCCCGGGAATGGGTGCTGGAGAACAAGGCCAACCGCCCGGTGTACAACGCCCTGCTTCGCCGGGACGCCGACCACCTGATAGAGGAAGTTGGCTCCGAACTGCGATCCATGATGCCGTGGATCGGCAAGAAACTGGACTAAGACGATGCCGTTTGATCGAGAATGCCTTTTATTCGTCATCCCGCTGACCATCGCGGCGCTGGCCCTCTTCCTCTTTGGATGGGCCAAGCCCGCCTGGGCGCTGGTGGGGCTGGTGGCGTTTGTCCTTTTCTTTTTCCGGGATCCCAGCCGGGTCATCCCGGAGGATGAGGATCTGATCGTGGCCCCCGCCGACGGGAAGGTCATTCGGATAGATCCCTCATATCAGAACGATGACTTCCCCGATGGGGCGGTGTGCGTCTCCATATTTCTCTCCATTTTCAATGTCCATGTGCAACGCTCCCCCATCGCAGGGACCGTGGCCAACAAGAAATACCACAAGGGCAGCTTTTTGGCGGCGTGGGACCACAGGGCCAGCGAGGACAACGAAAACAACCTGACGATCTTCGACACCGTCATTGGAAAGGTGGGGGTGAAACAGATCGCCGGGCTGGTGGCCAGAAGAGTGGTCACCAGGGTGAGCGTGGGCCAGACCCTGGCAAAAGGGGAGCATATCGGGCTCATCAGGTT
>Ga0224511_10000669_pt1 | contig 17568 bp, 8 predicted proteins | sample SF_May12_sed_USG_2_FD_169988 | JGI IMG/M metagenome (GOLD analysis project Ga0224511, IMG submission 169988) | Sediment microbial communities from San Francisco Bay, California, United States - SF_May12_sed_USGS_8_1 | ecosystem: Environmental > Aquatic > Marine > Sediment | place: USA...
TTCCAAAACAATACTGGCTTGCCGTGAACGGCAAGCCAAAAAGAAAGCAGGGAAACTTCAAACCGGAATTACCTTTCCAAAACAATACTGGCTTGCCGTGAACGGCAAGCCAAAAAGCTTGAGTACAATCGATATTCTCAGTTGACTCCGTGGTGCAGTGGTAAAGCATCCGCCTTGGGTGCAAGAGCTCCAGGGTTGAATTCACGGCTCCGGCAAGGGTTTTTATGTTTGATGTTTTGTTTTGTTGTTGTTGTATTTTTCGTTTTTTGTCCAAAAACACAATATTTGTCACAATTTCTGCAATTCCTTTTGCAATGTTGATTTATTTAGTATACTTTACATTTTGCAAGATATGTGACCGATTATAAGGGTATAAAGATACAGACCTAGCATCTTTAAGGATTGAATTTCATCCTAAGCCTAATACGGGTAGTTGTCGGGTTCGACTGTGATGCCGAAAATAAAGCCTAATTCTAATAGCTTATTGGTTTGATATGAGTAGTTACCGCATTCGTCTGTGATGCCTAAGATCCCGGATTCGAATCCTGTCTTATGTTTGCCTAGTCATATGCTTAGGCATAAAACTATCTGTCTTAAAAGTTGTCATTACTTTTGCCATGTGTTTTATGCAATAGATAATTATATTGTACCGTGTGCGTAAAATTAGAAGGTGTAAAATGTATATAGTGGGTAAATATATTTAAATTTCAGACCGAGACCCAAATCTTGTCATGCTTTTTTAAAGAGGGTATATGAAATGTTTGGGTCAAACAATGTACATTCTGGCTAGTAGAATAAATGTTTTGCTCTTTCAAATTGTTGATTCAAGATTGCCGTTTCCGAGATTTCATTCGATGTTTAAAAGAGTCACATAAAATGTCCCGCTGTACCAATGTCCGTTTACAACGTCCACAATAGACCAGTTCATCTCCCAAATTCTGGTGTTGCCAATTGTACTCTCTAGCCTATTCTACCTATGTTCATCGCGTCTTTCATCGAGATCGGCATGCAAGGGGTTTAACCCAGTCGCCAGGGTAAACTGGCATGATATGGAGTTGTGTAGCCTAACCCATAATCCGTTTTCGCTATTCTCTGTGAACATTATGCTCATGGACTTTAAAGTTAAACCGACAGGCAATTGGTAATTTACATGATTATGTCACCAAAACCATTTCTCATTCATTTTATGTTGATTACATTGATTTTGTTGTGTGTTTGTACTTAATTCCCATCTACTGAATAAGAGCATCCGGTATGAAAGTTATTTCGCCACACAACCATTAAACTAATTTAACTAATAGTTGTCACAGATAATCTTCTTCTAAATCCCCTGAAGCATGCGTGGAAGTGTTTGGTATTAGTTTAAAACATTAGTTGGACATGTATAAAACGGAAAGTAGACTAATTAAAAAATTTACCATGCTCTTTTTATTATGCACTAGCAAATCCAGGAGGGGGGAGGCGCACCCTAACGGCCGCGGACCTATGATTTTTATGCTCAAAACGCTCCTGAGTTGCCTGAGTTTTTTTAACCTTTTTTCGCTCGCTTCGCTTCTTCCTTATAAGACACATGGCCAAAACATAACTAACTTTTATTTCAACCGTCAACACTTTCAATGTATCCGCCACTGTTATGTGTCGTTTTTACTTATTTTATGTTTATTTTACATTATGAACCCAAACATGATCATGAGCAGTGATAATTTTTGGTCTTCGTTTAGCGTTTTTCACGCACATTTCTGGGAAAAACGCACAGTTTCAAAATACACTAATGAAAACTTCTAACGCCCCCTTTATTATATTGTTGATATCTTCTATGGTAATTATCTGAGCAATATGAAATTTACAGTATATCCAGTTCAATGCATTTAAAGGCAATTTCTTAATTTTTAAAATCATAGACCTAACATTTTTGGAGAAAATACTCTTGTAAGAACATAACTCTATTTTTCAATTCACAAACTTTTTATTGTTTTTCGTGTGCAGAAAAAATCCCACAACTAGGAAAACATTCGTTCATTTAAAACAAAAAAGTAATGAATATTAAACACCAAACATCATTGACAAAATTAACAGAGAACTGTATTAAGTTACACCACTGTTGTTAACGTTTTTCACGTTGAAAACGTGCACGTCAACAATACACGAAAAGCATTCAATTCAGCAACTTTGCAGTAAGCAACTTCATTCGTATGTTTGGACAATTTCCTTAATTATGGAACCATTTTCCTATATTTTTAGTGCATGCGGAGTCATACAAGCGTGTGTTTGCATTCCTATTTGATGCACTTCCTGTTGGTCAGGACACCTTTGCTCGATGTTTGAGTTTAAAATACTCAATACTCTGCATCTGTTTTGTCATAAAGTTATAAACATTTGATATAATATAGTGTTCCTAACATTTATTGAGTACTTCTAAAGCACAAGAATAAACCGCTCTTGAGGAAACGTCACCACAACTTGTGTCGTCATCATAACAAAAAAAAGGTTCCCCGACATGATTATGTTGGAGGAAGGACATTTTTACAATGAATATGATGCAATTAACTTATATTCAATATCAAAAATAATGTTGAGCAAACCTTACTAAAACGTTTTTGTTTTAAGGTTTTAGCATGCGTTTGTGTCATTACGGCTTTCAAAAGATACACAGCTTGTTAACTTTGTTATGCATGTATTCGACCGTTTTTGTAATTTTTAAACTCTTTATTCATTGTTAATTATTTACAATTAAATTTAGAATAATTTCAATATCTGCGGAGTATGGAAAAGCGTAACGTCAAAATCGTAAGTGACCCCCGGAAGTCACTTAATTAAATAAAATTCAATAATTCTAAAAAGTTCCCTGTGACGTGTTTTGATGAAAATGGAGGGTAGTGAAATTTCATAACTCTACTTCTCCTAATAACGCCAGAATTTAAACTTGAACATGGGGGCGTTGGAAGTTTTCTTAAGTGTATGTTTGCAAAAATGATTTTCGACAACTAAAAAGAAATAATTTCAGAATGGAGAAGTGCAAAACAGAGGATAATTTATCCAAGTTCTTGAATAACATGGCCTATAAGACTGTGACTTCTATGAGGGATTGTGTTATGAAAAGAAAGTTTATGTAAAACATAAATAGTTTTTATTTTGATAAAATGCATATGTCTTATAATCAAAATAAATCACGTGTGAAGTCGTGTAAAAACAATGCTTTTTAAAAAAAACATTGTTTTCCAAAAAAACCATTGTATTCCAACATGTGCACTCTTTTATCCCATTGTTTTGAAACGAAAAATTATCACTGATCATGAGTAAATGAATTAAGACGGGTGTACGATTGCATGCCTCATACCGGTGCACGTTTGATTGATTTCACGATAAGATTTTTTACTCAACCTAGATGAAGAAAAACAAAGGAAGTAAAATATGTAAGTTTGGAACGCATAGCTACGGCGTTTTGGACAAATATCTACGATACAACATCCTACAAGGGAATGACACATCTTAAGTAAAGGCATTATATAGACACTAAGCCGTGGAGGGACATAATTTATGAACAAAATTCATGAGGATTATGTCTGTCAAGTTGGCGGCCTAGCGGCGTCAAGTCGGCGGCCTAGCGACCCAGCAGCCTGGTGGCGTCAAGTTGGCGGCCTAGCGGCCTATCGACCAAGCGGCCTGGCGGCGTCAAGTTGGCGGCCTAGCGGCCTAGCGGCGTAAATTTACTTACAATGATCAGAAACATGTATCTATATATCTATCTTGGTACCTGTTTACAACACAACAATATATCGTAATCCCTGGTATATTTCCCGTCAAGTTAAGTTGCCTAATTCACATTACATTTAAAAGAAGCGTTTAAAAAATAACGCAATTAAACATTAAAATCAACCTGTGCCAGACGTTAACAGTACTGATTATTTATTCCTAGTAAACAGGACTTCTTTTAACGAAAGTAATGTCTGCTTTACTCTAAGTTAATACAGGTTACGTTTAATGTTTCATCATTTTACATAGCGCTCGCTAAGTAATGGTAAAACAGATGGCCACTCTCTATTAAACCTAAGCTTTATAATGTTATGGTCACAAATCTACGTGCACCATACGGCGTCTTTTTTTGCGGTCCTGAGCAAGTGTGGCTTACACCGGTTTACGTCATCGTACGGTGCCCGGCCGATTTTAAACGATTTTCGCGTGCAATGATCTTTACATTGATATAATAAATAGCCATCATTCCTCAAAAGAAACCGTTTATTAAAATAAGAAAAATTTGCCTCTGACAGTGATGGAGATGAAACCAAAACTTACTCAAGACTGCAAATAATTCAAAAGCTCTTGTTCGTTGTTATTCATCCTCAGCTACTGAAGCAAAAGAGATATTTTTATATTCATGTTTTTAGTCTTCAGAAGTGAAATATGTATGTAGATGCAATATGTATTTCTGTAAATACACGTCGATTCTCACCACCGTTGGCAGTTCGACTCATGAAACATCGACCGGTGCCCGGGCGGGCATCGTCCGGTGTCCGGACGGGCATCGGCCGATTTGATAAGAGATTATTGAAAGTGCCTGGCGCTTGTTAGACATCGTTCTATGTCCGGCCGGGACACCGTACGGTGCCTGGGCGGTTGCCTTTGAAATCGTAAGATTTAAGATTTAAACCAAAATCGTTCGGTGCCCGTCCGATGTGTGCAAACGCCGTCTAGGCGCAAATGTCTTTTCCCCTTCAATGACCCTAACAAAAACCGTCCAAAACTCGAACGATCCTTTTTGCAGCCGGCCGGACGCCGTAGAATCGTACGATTTTGGGAAAATAGATGATGTGCGGTGCCAGTGGATGATTTAAGACCATAGTATAAGGCTTATTTGTGACTATAGCATAAAACGCGCATTTATACGTGAGTTCTATTCTTTGATTTTTATATCTGTTAAACTCGTATTAAAAAGAAGTGTCATTGTATGCGTTATATTTTTCTTATTCTTTTTTATCATTGTGACAAAGTATTCAAATTGGATACATAATATTAAATTGGAAATAACTGAAAATTACATACATGTACTACTGTAGTAGTAATAAATGAAAATGTTTAATCTCACGTTTGATGACATTAACCTACCTAAAGAGAAATGTACGACGAACAAATACATAACAGAAACATTCAGTTTGACATTATTTTTCGTTACAATTAATAGATTGTAGGCGAATTGTCCGGGTGGCAAAAAGACGAAATGGGAATTGTCCGGGAGTGGGAGTTGTCCGTGATTCTTAATATTTTTTCATACAAGTTCATATTATAAACAAATCTAATAATATTTGATATTATAAAGTAGGTAGTGACATCTGATCAAACAGCATTCTATGGATGCACGTGGAATACACTTTTTAATATTTTCGTATGTTTTGTGTATAACTACGAATTACAGACACATCCCCTTCAAGACAAATCCCCTCCCGTCTTTTTTGCCACCCGGACATATACCCCCGTAGTTTTGCCACCCGGAACAAATCCCCTCTTGACTTTTTCCTACCCCGGACATATCCCGTCCCGTCTGTACATGTGTCATATGTGTTATGAAAATAAGATTAAAATAAATGATGCTGCCTTGTGTTTATTTATCGGGTTCAAGCACTTAAAAAGACATGTTAGCGCTAAAACGAATGAAAATATTACATGGCAGAATCATTTATTTTAACCACATATGGAGGATATGTTCGGGGTGGTAAAACTATGGGAGGGGATATGTCTGGGTGGGAAAATTGATGATTTGTCCGTACACATACATACTTAAGACCATCAATTACACAACTTTGTTTAAACCTGTGTTATTAAAAGGTTACAACGCCCTCTTTATTAAATAGAGATTTTTACATTGGATTAACGGTTTTTTCGGGTGAACAGCATGTTTTTGTTAAGTAAACATAAAAAATGTACTAAAAATTGCCCATTTAATAAAATTACCTCCCCTTTCTGATATGGGCATTTCGAAGCGAGTAGTTGCAAACTTTAAATGCTTCTTAAGAACATCTTTTAGAGGTGGGTAAAGACACACATTTTACAAGAAATCAAAACATCAATTGCTTGACAAAGAGTTCTTGAAAGTCTGCACTCAGCAACCTCACATGACAGTTTGGTAAAAAGTATGCCGACAGGGTGTCTGATTGAAAAGACTGACTTTAAATGTTGCTTGTTCATCAGCTATGCATTGTTTGTTAACTTTTACAACTTATTTTGTTTGCGATTTGTTTGGTCCATGTGACGTCATTACGACTATAAATTTCAATTACAACAGCAATTAATGATCACATAAATATCAAATCTCAAATGGAAATTTTCTGTATTGAAATACATGTAACTTAACAATTAAATGTGCTTGACAAAAATTCTAAAGTTTGATCGCTATAGCTTCCAATATCATGTAATCCATTTGCAGTGAAAATGCCTTACAAAAAGTTGCGTTTTTAATGGCCTTAAGTATATATACAGATAGCCACCCTGAATTATTTTAAATACACAATTTGAATTAACTGTCTCCCATAAAATGGAGAGACATATTATTTTAAGCTTCGTTGTCTCTATCCGTCTGTCTGTCTGTCCGTCCGTCCGCCCGTCCGTCCGTTCGTCACCATTTCGTGTCCACTTTATTTATTGCGAACCCCTGGTGGGATTTACAAACAACTCTGCACAAATGTCAAGTTGATGACTCGATGTGCAGTCCGTACGTTTGACCAACGTCGGTTCAAGGTCAAGGTCATAGTTCAAGGTTAAACATTGCATGTTTTCGACCCTTTAGCAAGTTCAATAACTCTGACTATCATTATAACAAATTAAACCCCGATTTCCCATGTTGCAGTCGATGGTGTATTCAATACTACCTGTGATAGTTCTAGTTAATGATCCTAAGTATCTTCCTGTTGAAAACAATTGTTTTCATCCACTGTCATATGGGGAAAGACTTGATTGCTTTAGTTTTAGAAAGCACCCGTGTAGTTGTTTGATGATTTTACATTAAATACATGCACGCAGGGAGCTGTTCCGATATCTCGATTTTACCTGGCCCTGCATTCTAAATAAATCTAGTCCCGTTGAAACAGAGCCCCTATAAACGCGGCGGGGGTGTTACGTAGGCCACGTAGGCTATTTATGTGACAATTAAACTGATGAAAGACTTGTTACAATGTTTTAAACTATAAGAAACGCCATATCAATGGAGATCTAAACGCGGCGATTAAAGGAAACGATATAAGTGAAGACCGCAATTAATAATCAAAGCACTGAAAGTGCTGAAAGCAGGAAGCTTTTGGAACAGCACAATTTGTTACACGGTGTTCGACTGCTCGATCCTTTTGATCCTCACCTTCAAGTTGAGACTGACCGCTGTGTGACATTTATGTCATGCAAGGACTAATTTTACAGTGCCCACCAAAAGTCTGGAGACAACCTCTTTTTTACCTATTTCCCCCCATTACAACACCATGTCCTATCTAATTTAAGAACTCCTATGCATGTGCAAACAATTTAATTTAACTTAATGCTCCATTGTTAGGAACAACTATTTTAGGTAATATTATAAAGGATTTGAATTGTACAATGGATATGTAGTTCAATATGTTGCTCAATTCTAAGATATGTTATAACAACATAGAATTAAACAGTTTCTATAACTCTGTCTTCAGACTTTTTGTGGGCACTTTTTTCCATTTAAAAAATAGGAAAGTGTCTGTGTATTCAGTTGATTTAAAATCACTTGTAAACAAAGAAACAGTTATCAAAAGATGTCATCAACCATTTGTATATTTATATTATGTGTTGTTAACCAGAGTAATGCATGGAAAGAAATCATTTATGCAACGAGGTACAAGGGTTTTTCGATCTCCATTTCTGCTTAAAGTTCCAATAAGTAAAGACCTCGTTAAGCAAGGCATGCATGGAAAAATAACAGTTTCGGTTTTATTTAAGTTGTTTATCGAGAATTACGCACATTCGTTGTGATATTTAAAATATCTCTTGGTGTGTATGTCGTGCCGTTTATGTTTACATTAAGCAATAATTAAAATTAACAGACATAGTGCACTTCATGTGACAAAAAATATCATATGTGTTGGTCTGTAAGAAGCTAGTTGACACAAAACGTTATTTTTTATGACAAAATTGCTCAATTTTTTCCAGTTTTAATCAACAACATAGACTTTCTTAAATCTCTGCAATGTCGTGTTGCAGCTTCACAACATGTTAGGCTTCTACGAAATATAAGAGAACATAGATACAATTGGTTTTATTTGTTTATTTGCCATTTATACATGTACATTTTGACCATTTACGTAATTGCCACTTTGTTGAGTGCCTTCTGTAAAGGCCATTGAAACCCTTGACATATTGCTTTTTAGTACGTGATGGTGTTTATACAAAAGTAACTGCTAACGATTGTATCAAAAACATGTAATGTATGTTGAAAATATGTTTCCTTTCAACTGCATTAAGGAGATCCTTAATACAATTTAACTTTATTTAGTTATTTGGAAAGTGTTTGGTGTAAGACCTTAAACAATGGTATATGAAAGTTTCCTATAAAGACATACATGTTGCATCTCAAACCCTAATTAGTGTTTTTTGTTTAAGGCAAGAGTGCCCATAGGGCCCTGGAGCGCTCACCTGAGGAATAGGTGGAAAGTGACCTTATGATCTACTTATGCAACCAACTGGTACGGTTTGAACAACTTTGATAGGGGACCTTCCAGGAATCATTCCTGTGAAGTTTGGTCGAATTCCCATTAGTTGTTAAAGAGAAGATGTCGTTTGTTTTCCTTATTTAATTCAATGAAAAATCGTGACCCCGGGGCAGGATCAATTTTGACCCCAGGGGCATAATTTGAACAACTTAGAGGTAGAGAACCTCTAGATGATGCTATATACCAAATATGAAAGCTCTGGGCCTTGTAGTTATGGACAAGAAGATTTTTTTAAATGCATTTTGAAAACCTATTTTTTGACCCTGTGACCTACTTATGCAATCAACTTGAACCGTTTGAACAACTTTGATAGGACACCACCCAGGAATCATTCCTGTGAAGTTTAGTCAAATTCCCATTAGCAGTTCAAGAGAAGATGTCGTTTGAAGTTTTCCTTATATAATTCAAGGTAAAATTGTGACCCCCGGGGCAGGATCAATTTTGACCCCATGGACATAATTTGAACAACTTAGAGGTAGAGAACCTCTAGATGATGCTATATACCAAATATGAAAGCTTACTTATGCAACCAACTGGAACAGTTTGAACAACTTTGATAGGGGACCACCCAGGGATCATTCCTGTGCAGTTTGGTCAAAATCCAATAAGCTGTTTCATAGAAGATGTTGTTTAAAGAAATTGTTTACGGACGGACGCACGCACGCACGGAAAGACGATGGACGACGGACAATGGGCCATCACAAAAGCTTACCTTGTGCACTTTGAGCTCAGGTGAGCTAAATATATTAATAGATTTGAGCTTTCTCAAACTTCCACATAGAACCTTATTTAATTTGTACATTTAAATGAAATTTTGAACAAACTAGAGTTAGGAGCATTATACACCAGAAAGATAAGCCATCAAAAGGGATCATCTATCAGCCATGGCCAGCAAATACATCAATTTTGGTATCCCTTAACCTTAATGGTTTTGAATTATTTAACAGACAAACCATCAATTACGGTGTCCATAAGCGTAACAGGTTTTAAGAATTTGAGGAGAAAAGGTTTCTATGCCCTATGTCAATGTAACCTTGACCTAAACCCTACGGACCGAAAAATAAATAGGGGTCATCTATGGATTATGGCCAACTAAGACACCAAGTTTAATTAACAAGAGGGTCCAACGGGCCCTGGGTCGCTCACCCGAGGATAAGGTCAAAGGCCACAGTGGAGCCATTTACAGAGGACTATTATGCTGTCCACTAAATTTTGGTAGAGGACATCAAATATGAAAGCTCTGGGCCTTGTACTTTTAGACAAGAAGATTTTTGAAACTTGCATTTTTGACCACATGATCTTCTTATGCAACCAATCAGAACCATTTGAACAATTTTGGTAGGGGACCACCCTGGGACCATTCCTGTTGAGTTTGGTCAAATTCCCATCAGCAGTTCAAGAGAAGATGTTGTTGGAACTTTTCCTTATATAATTGAATGTAAAATTGTGACACCCGGGGCAGGGTCAATTTTAACCTCAGGGGCATAATTTGAACAACTTTGTAAGGACCTCTAGATGATGCTATATACCAAATATGAAAGCTATGGGCCTTGTAGTTTCAACCAGGAAGATTTTTGAAAGTTGCATTTTGAAAACCTATGTTAGACCCCGTGACCTACTTATGCAACTACGTGTGTAATCAGAACCATTTGAACAATTTGGTAGAAGACCACCCTTGGGCCATTCCTGTTTAGTTTGGTCAAATTCCCATTAGCGATCAAGAGAAGATGTCGTTGGAACTTTTCCTTATATAATTCAATGTAAAAGTGTGACCCCCATGGCGGGATCTATTTTAATCCCAGGGGCATAATTTGAACGACTTTGGTAGAAAACCTCTAGATGATGCTATATACTAATTATGAAAGCTCTGGGCCTTGTAGTTTCGGACAAGAATTTTTTTGAAAATTGCATTTGGAAAACCTATTTTTGACCCCATTAACTACTTATGCAACCAATCAGAACCATTTTAGCAATTTTGGTAAAGGACCACCCAGGGACCATTCCTGTCGAGTTTGGTCAAATTCCAATTAGCGGTTTAAGATAAGAAGTTGTTTGAAGTTTTCCTTATTTAATTCAATGTAAAATTGTCACCCCTGGGGCGGGGTCAATTTCGACCCTATGAACATAATTTGAACAATTTTTGTAGAGGACCTCTAGATGATACTATATACCGTATATGAAAGCTCTGGGCCTTGTAGTTTCAGACAAAAAGATTTTTGTAAATTGCATATTGAAAATCTATTTTTTGACCCCATGACCTACTTATGCAACCAACTGAAACGGTTTGAACAACTTTGGTAGAGGAACACCTAGGGATCATTCCTGTGAGGTTTGGACAAAATCTAATGAGTGGTTTCAGAGGAGAAGTTGTTTGAATGAAAAAGTTTACGCACACACGCACTAACGCACTCACACACTGACGGACGACGAACAAAAGACTGTCACAATAGCTCACTGAACACTTCGTGCTTAGGTGAGCTAAAAAGTTAATTATTAACATAAAATTATTTGCAAGAACTATTGACTTCTTCCTTTTTTCTTCAATTGATGAGGAAATAAAACAGTTATTTCATAATCATATGTGATTTTGGAACTGTCAAACAGTTGGCCTGAGTTGGAGGAGTGTTTTGAACTGTTGCCCAAGGCAGTATAACTGTATACTGTTCATGTACATGTGTTTCAAAGTCCCATCGGCGGGTCGGTCGGGAAGGGGAAACATTTAATCTTTTATTTTTGGCCCTGGATCAACATAAGCAGTTATGCATGCAGTAATTTTAGCAAAAACAAAAGTGCTTCTGTTTACAAATCCATTTTACTTTTACAGTTCAGCTGAGCACAAACAGCTCAAATTTAGTTTTTCTTTCCACTCTTGATTTCATGTGTGTTATGTTCCATAATGACAAGGTTATATTATTAAATGAACATGAGTAGCTAGATTAAGAAACACAAAAGTCATGTAATTTTATCTTCTTTATTTCGGGTATTTCTTTCCTGATTTTTAACCAAAACAATCTTAAGGAAGGGCCTCATTTACATAAAAATGAAGTGTTGTTAATTCGTCATGAAAGACAAAAATCATATTGAAGCTTTACAACATTGTCTTTTTGTACACATCGGATTTTGTATTAATTTTTAATAAATATTTAGGATTTCCTTGTTTGAAATGTTTGAAATATGTGACCCCTTTCAGGGCCTCAGAAAACGAGGACAGAGGGCCTCACATGCTTGTCTCCTCGCAGTTTTGAAAACTAGAATAATTAATCTACATTTGGTGAAAGTTTGATGCTTTAATCACCTTTTTCAATATCATTCCATATTTGTCGTTTACCAAGCTAAGTTAATACGTTCCCATGCTTGTCGACTCTGCGAGCGACTGGTAATAAAGATTATGTATTCCCAGTCAGCATAACTAACACCTAATTACTACAAAATTATATATCTGATAAACACTCATTACAAAGATTGGATTGTTACTTTTAGATTTATGCAACATTAATTGACTTTTATTATATTATTTGCGTATATAATAGCCATCAATTAATGGAATGTTCGAGAAAATATTATAACTACAAAATGTGTTTGGGTAAATGTTAAAAGGACTCCACTAAGGTCGTCTGGTCGTGTAACACACTTGAAAGAATTGTGTAGGGCATAGCAATCTATCTTGTGGTACCTTTATATGTCTTTTATCGTTTGTCAATTAATTTAAAACTTGTATTATATCTGTTGATCTCAGAAAAACGCTAGTAACGTTTTTCCCTGTTCAACAGATATATTCCAATTTTAAACTGAGTTGCCAAATCGATAGAAGACATCTTAAGGTACCACAAAATAAGTTTTGATACACTTAATATGTTGGTAACAAGAAAATATAGGTTTTCTTAAAATTAAAAGGAATGTGTTACATGACCAGACCTCAGTCCCTTTAAGTGCTAATCTTTACATGTAGAGATTGGCGTGTTAATAAAATAATTTGACAATTACTGTCACCAGACGTGGTGTGGTTACGAATCTAAGGCCAAATACAAAAATATGTCTGGTTCCGGTGACATGCCCCCAAAAAGTAGGTAGGGTAGGTCGGGAATTCTTTTTATTTTATTTATTTATTTATTACTGATGCTGACTGAGGGGTGATATAATAACATTATTTTAATGTATAGTTTGTGTGATTTAAGTCTCCTGTGTGTGCAACACTAAGCTTTATATGTACTGTATAAAAAGAATTATGCAGTGCCTTTACCGACTGGTGTGTCTTAGCGTTTAAACTATTTTAGAGACGTATTCATATTTTGTCCCCTTTTTCCGTTTGAAAATTGACCAAAATATGTCCAGAGTGTTAGACAACATACGAAACATACGAAATAATTATCACCAAGACAAGAGGAACCATCAAGACCTACCACCACTAAGTTAAAGAATATGTTTACTCTTTAAAACCCCTGTCACATCAAAGTAGGTGTGTGCAATGCATTTTGATAATGATACAAATAGTCATAAATGTATTTATGATAATAAATGCAAATGGAATTGTCATTTAGGTTTCATGAAACTAACAAGCTTGACTTTTGTTCGCTTTTATTTTAATAATAAGTTGCTGCAAGTCCTGCGCGTTATCGACTTTAATCCTTTTAACAACTGTTAAATACTTTAACAAATTGCTTCAAACATTCAAAATAGATCACTATGTTCGCAAATTAGGGTAATAAACAAGTAAAACAATCTTACACGCCATGATCGCCGAGAAAACGCTGTATGCGCACTGTGTGCGTGCCATGAGCGCGCCGTGAACACGCTGCAGCAACTGCTTGCGCGCCGTAGAAGCGTCATGGACGCTGTAAAGATGTCGTGGGAACGTCGCGTGGATGCTGAAGAGACGTTGTAAGGACGTTGTGTACACGCTATAAGTGGCAAATTATATATTTTAGGCGTATTTCGCGGCGACCACACAGCGTGCTGACAAGTGTATAAGTGTTTAGGACGCTGTACAAACGCTGTGGCATCGCCGTTCGTTGTGACAGGGGCTAAAGCGACTGATCATTCAAAACAGGTTTTTTTCTTACCCATTCTATAACCTTTATAGTCACATCAGGCTTAGACAGAGAACCTTTCATATTGCTTCCTCGCCCGCGAAAGCTGTCCGTGAGCGTGAAAAATCACTACATGTGTTGCTCGCGTTCACGCTCACATCTAGCGTTTATTCCAAAGATGTATCAAGTCCTTGAACGTGAATGCGAATGTTTTAAAGGTTGTTTAGACTTGCTAATTCTAGTATACATTCTATTTAATACGTAAACTTAGATAAAGGGTGGATCTTATACTCAGAGGTTGTTAAAAGAAATGCGTATACTTTTTATTAATATATATATTATTGATAATATATCGATGAAAATTAAAACCATTTTAATACAATTCAAGACTTGTTTCATAGAACAAAACACTGACCTATATGTCACACAGCAGTGGGATACTCTGCTTGGGAGATTTCGAAGGTGCGAAAGTCCTATTGTGATGGCCCTTTAATAGACTCTAAATACCATATTACTGTTGTCACTAAATATATAAATATAGTAACGGATGTACGCATACATAACGTAAAAACGATTTTGTACCCACGTTTATCGTTATTGTTTATTAGAATATTAAGTATGATAAAAAGTTTAGGAACTATGTCTAAGGGCACATCCCCTGTGCTACTCTGGACAAAGTGGTCGAAAGAACGCTGTTGGATGGCGTTTCACGTCGACCACATTTCTTTTTTTTTTTACACACGACTCGTTGAGTCGTCCCCGTCGTACCTGTGGTCGTGCATGGTACGAGATCTGTCCTAACCCAGAATCATAATTCTTACTCATTGAATACAAAATCAAAATATCTTATATTACCAGCCAATCTTACTGCGTTATCACACTTATCATGGAATACTATGTTATCTTTCCGCTTAAACACCTCATCCATAACCCACTAATTTAATTTTCTTCTATCTTCTAACATTTTTAGTTTCTTCTCCTACTTCACTCATATATCTTGCTTTTAACAATCTAACTTTTCCCCTCTAGTTCCATCGTTCTCACTTCATTTAACTGTTCTACAATTGAATCTTTCTTACACTATCTCCTTCTAATACTCTTCTCTCCAACCTTCTCTCACTCAAATGCTTCTAACACTCCACCATCTAACATTTACTCCCTGTATTTCCCTCTGCTCTAAATATGTCTTCCTCTGACTTCATCCTAAGTCACTATAACGCTCTAGCGTCTCCTGATCTACATTCTCCCTCTAATGCTTCTTATTCCTCTTAAGCCCTCCCTCTTATTTTCTTCCCGCTAAAGCTTAAACTCCCTTTTTTACTCTAACGCTCTCCGCCCTAATTTTAACTCCTTTAACGCCCTCTGCTCGAAATATTTCTTCCTTTGACCCCCTTCGCTCTAACCTGTTCTCCCTCTAACGCCTTCCGCTCCAACATGTTTACTCTCTTACGTCTTCCGCTCTAACCTGTTCTCCCTTTAACGCCTTCCGCTCTAACATTTTGTCCATCTAACGCCCTCGCTCTAACTTGTTCTCCCTCAAACGCCTTCCGCCCTAACATGTTCTCCCTCTAACGCCTTCCACCCTAACCTGTTCTCCCTCAAACGCCTTCCGCCCTCATCTGTTCTCCCACTGACGCCTTCCGCTCTAATCTGTTCTCCCTTTAACGCCTTCCGCCCTAACCTGTTCTCCCTCTCACGCCTTCCACCCTAACCTGTTCTCCCTCAAACGCCTTCCGCCCTAATCTGTTCTCCCTCAAACGCCTTCCGCCCTAATCTGTTTTCCCTTTAACGCCTTCTGCTCTAATCTGTTCTTCCTCTAACGCCTTCTGCACTAATCTGTTCTCCCTCTAACGCCTTCCGCCTTAATCTGTTCTCCCTCAAACGCCTTCCGCCCTAATCTGTTTTCCCTCTAACGCCTTCTGCTCAAATATGTTCTTCCGCTGACGCCTTCCGCCCTAATCTTTTCTCCCTCTAACGCCTTCCGCTCTAACCTGTTCTCCCCATAACGCCTTCCGCCCTTACCTGTTCTCCCTCTAACGCCTTCCGCTATAACCTGTTTTCCCTCTAACGCATTCGGCTCTAAACCTGTTCTCCCTCTAACGCCTGCCGCTCTAATCTGCTCTCCCTCTTTCGCCTTCCGCTTTAACCTTTTCTCCCTCCAACACCTTCTGATCTAAACCTGTTCTCCATCTAACGCCTTCCGCTCTAACTTGTTCTCCCTCTAACGCTCTCTGCTCTAACCTGTTCTTCCTCTAACGCCTTCCGCACTAACCTGTTTTCCCTCTAACGCCTTCCGCTCTAACCTGTTCTTTATCTAACCCTTTCCACTGTCACACCAAACGGCGATGTCATGTAGCGTTGGTACAGCTCTCAGAAAATGTCGGATATGCCCCCGGATCCGCTAGTAACGTTTGTTGTTTTTTTGATGAAAAATGCACCTTTTAAAAGTAAAATTTCATATCTGCGTAGTATATAATTTTGAGTTGCCGACCATTTGCGTATTGCGTACCGTCTAACCACCTCCTCTCTGAATACTGCCTACCAAAAAGGGGGGTCACCGTCGTTATTAGCGGAATCATGTCACACGAAAATGAAGATTTTAAGGATATTGAGCTGAGAAGGGCGTTGTCAACTAAAATGCAAAAGTTATTTTATCACATAATTGAAATAACAAAGAATTAGTTTTATAGTTTCTGCAGAAAAAAACAAAACAACAACACCATGTTTCATATATATATGTATAAGTCTAGTAAAGGAAGTATTTTAATGCATACGCACATTAATTGTCCTATATAATTCTATTGACCGCAACTGATCAATATTTTTCGATATCGGTTGTGTAAAGATTCACGTGAAATGATATCGGGTGTGTAAACAAAATAGAACTACTTTCGTTTTGTTATTATTTACAATGATGACGTTACGCACCTTAAATCCAATAATTCCCGCATTTTCATGACGTCATAATGTTTTCATAAATTTAAATTTTAATTTGTCATCGAGTTTGACGTTGTTTTACACAATCAGTTTTATTTTTATATATGTCCTCGTTAATGTTACAGGAATCATTTTACGTTGAGTATTTAATATCAAAACCTCTATTAAAATATAAATAACACAAATGAAAATATGCAGGTGCTCTAAAAGTTATGAATGCAATTCCTCTGAATACACATTCATATTACGTGACAGCCTTAGATACGGAAGTGGCAACAATTGTTTTACTTTCGTTTTTAATTTTTTTTGTTTTGTTTTTTACATAATTATGTTATTTTTGAGATTTTGTTGATGAAAGTTGCATGATAAATGTCATAAAGCTGTGATAGTAACGCGTATGTAATAAAAAGGTTATTGGTTGGATATGGAAATATATGTAGTCGTTCTGGTGCGTAGTCCTGACGTCGCGCAATATTACTCCGCACCAGAACTCGTACGTATATATTTCCATATCCAACCAATAACCTATAGATAATTTACTTTCCCTTATAATAGTATTCTGGTGATTCATCTTAACAAGTCATATTATTTGCTATTAATTAGGTTCTTTTTGTATGGCTGCAAATATATGATGTGTTTCATTCACAGTTTCTAACCGTGCATAGATGAAGGATCTAATGCCTACAGTTTTATTTACCTTCTTCAAAAAAGAACGTATTTATTTGTTACAAACGTCGGAGTGAAACATAAGGTTAATACTAAAGAAACAAGAGGGCCCAGAGGGCCCTGGGTCGCTCACCTGAGGAAAAGGTCAAAGGTCACAGTGGAGCCATTTACAGAGGACCACTTATGTTGTCCACCAAATATTGGTAGAGGACCTCTAGATGATG
>Ga0224511_10000670_pt1 | contig 17567 bp, 4 predicted proteins | sample SF_May12_sed_USG_2_FD_169988 | JGI IMG/M metagenome (GOLD analysis project Ga0224511, IMG submission 169988) | Sediment microbial communities from San Francisco Bay, California, United States - SF_May12_sed_USGS_8_1 | ecosystem: Environmental > Aquatic > Marine > Sediment | place: USA...
AATACTTTATAACAGTAGGTTGTTTTGAAATACATACATTATGCTCTTCATATAGACTAAGTGACATTTTGAATCCAAGTAAACAAAAAACAACTATTTTTTCTTCTTTCATCTGAAAGATGAAGAATAGCAATCTTAAATAAAATTTAATCAGGACACCACTTATTACTTTAATGTGATGGTTCAGAAATGAAAAGAAGTTCGTTTAACTGTTGAATACGGACATTATTTCAAAACAAAACTAAGTGCTTAAGCACCAACAAATGTGCATTTTAGTTCCAGCTGCATAGAGCAGACGTTTTATGCACGCCGTGGCTGTAAATTGGTAATCGTACCTCTTCCTTCTTTGATGAGATAGATGTTCAATTTATTTCATGACCTTATTAACATTCTTTTACGGTTATTTCGCCTCCAGACCTTTAGTGTGCTTCCTGAATATTTTCCGATAAATTAAATTGCATCATAAAAATTCAATGTCTTTTCAACAAAGAAGATGATTTGGGGGGGGGGACAAAACATGTTTCGAAATGGTAGTAAGGCGGTGAGGTATTAACATTGGTCATCCGGGCGACTGTCTGTATTGCATTTAGCTATTTAATTCTCAAATCACATAAAGCGTCTATCCATTTCATCTATTTCATGTTATCGTTAGTATTTGATTTGATTTTATAAATTGGTTTACATTTAATTGTTTGAATTTTTTCATTTTGCATTTTTTGATTAACGAATTCGTTTTACAAATACGGCCCATTAGGATTAAGTTTTTGTCTGTATGAACTTCGTTTTAAAAATAAATTGTTATGTCTTTGTAATCTCATGTTTGACACTTCATAAAAGTGTTTTTAAAGAAAATTAACTATTCACCTAAACTTCCGATATTTTGAAATGGAACAGTTTGTAAATGTGTGGCTGAATTTGACTCCTGGACAGCAACTTCAAAACTCACTGCATATACATTCTACCATGACATTTGAAATAAAACATTGTCGGAAGAGAAATTCTACGAAGCCAAATATGTAGTAAAATCTCCGTGTTTTGTTTCATTAGTGAGACCACCGTCCTTCCTAATTCGTGATAATGTGTCATATTGAGAAATTATTTAATAACATCTCTGTAGTAGCGTCTGAATAAGACACTGAAAGACAGTTAGAAAAGTTTAATTGAACCTAATTCAATTTAAGGATCATGTTCTAATGGTCGTAAAAAGATGATTTTATTAAATAACGTGCTTAAAAAATATAGAATTTCATAACATAACATATTAGATGTTAAAAACATTTTGAAATAATATCTGGCGATTTTATGAAGTAACAAGAAACAATGTTTGTAAAGTTTGTATATTTTGAGAAAAACACAACACAATATTATACTATGGTACGGTATTCGTGAAAACAGTTATAATTTTATTGCACATGGCTTTACGCCAATACGAAATGGTCCGTAGAGCAAAACACGGTCAGCACAAAAAAAACACGAAAAACAAGCCATTTTTAAAATTTCATTTATACTTTTTAAAATTGTTTTAATTATAAAAATGGTTCCTACAACAAATGTTCAGGTACCGCCTCGGTACGGTCAATGGTTTGAATTGCGTGTTTAAACCAGTTTTGCGCAGGAGTCATTAGCTTTCACTCAACATTTGATGGCACATAAAAATTACTCTCTTTCAGGCCACGGGTGGCGGCCGATAATATTGTAATATAAAACAAACAGTTTATGTAAATATTTACTTCAGTTGGTATATGATCCTTCAAATCATTCATATAAATATCTGTGTATTAACACATTTGAAAAGACACTTAAACAAGGACTTTTTTAGTTGTCCTCTTACATTCATTTATGTTTGTTTTAACGATAGAAATCTTAGGTATTCTGTTTACAATTACTTAAAAATATATTTACTGGCCTCCACAGAAAGAACGCAATTTACCATCCTTTGACATTTAAAATTTCATCCTTCCATACATTAAAAGTACTTCCTAAAGACTAATTATCTCCATTTACCTCATGCTATTCAGATTTCAACACCACTTTTTTAGTCCAGAATGTAATACACAACTTTCCAAATAAAGAAATATAGTAGAGTATACTGCTCAAACAAATAACCTATTTAAGGAGTCTGGAAGTTATTTACTTTACAGCCTAAAGAAAGCATGGCAAAGCAACGTTTAGACACAAGAGCGGGGACATAAGAAACGAAGTTAACTCATTGTTACTTTAAAAACATATTGTCATTTAATGTCAAGCTGCATACTACATTGACATGAAGCATACTATTTTAAAGGAAACATTTTCTACACTATATTAGACAAATCATCTTGAACTAGTTTGTAGTATTATTCCACTCATTCAAAATACAACAAACCAATGTATGTTTAAATTCATAATATGGTTCTTCAAAAACATGATGGGCATGAATATATAATATTTAGTTGTCTTCAATTGCGGTTTATGTCATTAGTTAAAACGTATTCCTTTTTCTGTGACCATAGACATCGGTACATACATGTATATAATTTTCTTCAATCAGTGTTGTAGCCATTCAACAATACTTTCAGCAGCTGTATTATTTTATATAAGGGAATGACTTATGGAAGCATAGGTTGCATGGGGAAAATAGAAGCCTCGGTTTTATTGATACTGTTCATCAATGGCAATGAAAAATGCCACACCTTTGACGCCCACTAGTGCATGAGCGGAACTCTATTTTCTAATGTAAACAACATACAATCCACGTATTTGTTCTCTAAACAGAAGTCCATATGCCCTAATAAATTCAACTATACAGTGACTGCTAAATGTTTTTATTTGTTTCTATGTTTAACTTCTTAAGTCGTTAACCATGTGCGCTTTTCGTGAATATGATTACCCGTCCACAAAACCATTGTCATTGTGCGTTTATGCAAATTGAAAAATTGTTAGTAGAACAAGGCTTCATGAAACATAATCAAAGATATTATTTAGTGTCCAATCATCAGTTTTATTCGTAAGTCAATTCTATTGCGCAGCAACTTACTTTGTCCATGTGGTTTCTCCCAAAAGTGACTTAACTATATAATCGACGTTGCCTTATAACATTTATTTATTATGGCATAGGACAATGTGAATATAGGCAATTCACCTACAAGTAGTTGGTAACGAGTCTTGAATAATCATTTATACTATGTCTAATACTATGTCTACTTTGATTATATTTTAAATATCACATTTGTCTACTAGAATAACGATTTAAAGGCGTTATTAACATGTGGTTGTGGCAAGCAATGACACTTAAACATTTTTGGGACATTTTCCCTAGGCGCGTATGTACACTGCCTCGCACGTGTAAGGCAACATTTTTCAAATTCAATTTACTATGTTTGAGTTTGACATAAATTTTAGTTATTGCAATAAAACAGTTAATTTTGATAATGAATATCGTATGACAATCATGCAAATATAATTTAACATGCCGACTTTCATTGACACAGTTTTCTTATCATAATTTGATATCCAGATGATACTAAACACCACACTGACATACCAATTGATTGGTTGACTTTGCAAATGCATTCTATGTGTTGACGTATTAGAAATGAGAATAACACATGTAAAGAAAGTATATTTTTATCAAAGAGTTATCGTGAGACTTTGACACGCCATCGAACAGCAAAGTTTGTGTACGGGTACTACAATTTGACAAAGTGTGTCTTATGTTATATGATAACCTGAACTCAGTGTGGCTAAACTATATATTTTTACAAACCGTCGAACATCTTATCTGAAGTTTGTGTGTTCCTCGTCCGACCGAACATTTTTTGTGTTGTTGTCTGAGTTATGAAATCAAATATCACTTCTAGATTTGTAATTTACACCATTGTTGTTGTTGCAGTTGTTGATTCAATTGTCAAGAGGTTTGAACATCATTATTTTATATAACATAATATTAAGGAATTGACACTGTCGCAGTAACGGAAAAACAGGTACTGGTTTGTCTGCTTGTAACAAAACAACGGGTTGGCCAATAAAGGCAATTTTGATGAAATTCTGTTGCTCTAATGAGTAACCCGTTACAACTTAACGTGAATTAATTGGATTTTGCAACACGCAAGGCTATTCCATCTGCTTCAATTAGTTTTCAAATTCAGTTTGTCATTCTTATATTAATGTATGATGTGATTAATAACATGCATACTGTCATTTAGGTAAAATGTAGTGAATACTTTTGGTCAAGTATATATCATTAACCAACTTTCCGTCAGTTAATGACATCATACAATTATTATGATATGTGTCTAAAACTTTATGTCACTGTTAATGTTTTTGTCTGGTGTCTATGTATATTTCTTGTTTGAATACATTGTTACACAAGTTTCACAACACATGCCATTAAAAAGTTGATCGATGGCATATGACGAATGAAATGTATTAACTAATAAAACAGATTTTAATTAGCAAAAATGGTTTTTAGATCACATTTCTCATCATAGTATTCTTGCTTTGTATACTGTTTTAGATACCTGTGACCTGCTTGTATTAATTTTTCTACAAACAACCAACCTCGTCATTTGAAAAGTGTATGGTCGCAGAACGCTACTATATGAACGCTGTTTTGCGTCATGCTTCGGTTAGCCAAGTATTTTAGGAATATGTTCCGCGGGTTAACTGATCCCTGTGGTATTACATAATCGCAGTTAATACGGCAAAACATCCATTAAACGTGCACACAAAAAAGCATTGATATAAAAGTAAATAAAACAAGGCTGCATTAATTTAACAATTTTACAGGTATATTTTTGTACGATAAATGTCTAATTTTCATTTATTGCCTCTTTGATCGGGCTGTGCACACTCCGTTGACGTTGTTATTCGGAACATTAATGTAAACAACGAACCATGCAATCAGACATTACGGTAGATTTTCTAATTTCTTTCCAACGTTTGTCAATATTTGCAGTATTTCTGGTCGCGAATTAAGCGTAAACTGTTATTAACGAGGACATAATGGATGCAATAAGCCTAGACACCGGAACACCACATATTTAATGTTGTGTTTAATGGATAGTAATGTAATTTGGTAATCATCGTTTTGATTTTTAAAATAGAAATTAGTTTAAGACATGATTTCTTACGCGCCAATACATTGCACGAACGCGTGTGTTCTCTTTGACATTCAAATAATCTTTATTTGATAATTATCTACTTATTTGATGCAGTAAAGGATTGGTCACTTCCACAAGAAATTGGGAGTGGATTCCTAAGCGTTATTATGCATTATTAGAAAAGCCAATTCGTCTTGTGCAAACGAAGCTAACGAGCTCCTTTCACTCGCACTGTTAGATTTACAAGACGCGTTAATGCGTTTACAGTTCGTAAGGACTTTGCATGCACATTACGTACTACTCAATATTTAGAGTTACATTTTCTGTCTGTTTTTTGCAACAAAACTGAATCAATGCACATTTTCACAAAACATTAATCTCCTCCCATTATCTACACTTCTTTTTGTTCATGTAATACGGTTCATTACAAACAGGAAGTATCTCTTTCTTTTGTAGGTCATATTTTCACCCGACCATCATAACACTAATCCAATAAATTAAAAGTGACACTTTATTCTTAAACATTATGATGACTGACAGTTGGGGAACTGCAATATGTTGTATGCGTATAAGAAAGTATTATAAACATTACTGTCTAACGTTGTTGCATTTCTGTTTAAACGTCCTGCTGCAAAACAAAGTCATATATATTGAAACCATAAGAAGGTATGCACGTTTGTGTATTAATTTATAAACTCACTTATTTGTTCTTCTTGAAGAAAATGTGAGCTTGTGTGGTATACGTTTTAATGAATATTATCTTTATAATCTCTTATAATGTTGTTGTTTTTGTTGGTGTTTCTTTCAAAACATGAAATGTATTCCAGTTAATAATCTGAGATAGAGATCTGTTTCGCATTCGACAAATCAAATCCAGTATAAAATCATACTAAACCACTGGTTATTTACACACAGCCATTCATTACAAAACCTATTTGTATTCTTGAATATGGTAAGAGATACTTTAATGAATATGGATATTATTGTTTCTAATGTGTATTTTTGCGTTAACGTTTTTTTCAATTTTATTACACATGTCTGCCAAGTGATTGATAATGTACAGACTAATTCCTCGGTTGAAATAACACTCCATTAAACTGCATTCAAACTGCAGACATTAGCCAATTGTAAATGGATATTGTCTCTCTTAACAAGTGCAAGAGGGAGCAAACGAGAGCGGAGACAAAAGTAATGAAATGTATTTTCTGCATCGTGAGTAAAACGAGTATTCCCTAGTTCATAGTTTAATACCAAAAACAAGTATGCACAAAAAGTTTATATGGTTCATTTTATGTGGGTTAGAACAAAGTTTTTTTAAATGTCTCTGCACATAGAAATTACAAGGATACTGGTGTCGGCTGGCATATTCATTTTAAATTTGTTTGATCACTTTCTTTGAATCGTCATCATGGAACCCTTTGTGTCACATTTAACGCCCACATGGGGGTGGAATAAATCTGCTAACCTTGTATGATGTTTGAAAAGAAACGATATTCAAAGAACGTACGCGAAACAAATCATAATCACTGTGTATGCCTGACAGTTATATGCAAGAGTTATATACAAGTAATGGAATGTAAATTAAACAATTGTCAACATGTGCAATTTACTACTTTTTACATCAGTTTATAGAAATACTTAATATGTCAAAATAGGTATAGGTACATAAGTGCTTTTGTTCGAACTGACGGACAACCATATTACAATAACTATAGTAGTTATTTACAACGTATCTTATAAAACTAAGTAAACATGCCCCAATACATAAACGAATCCCGATTTTGCTAGACGTTTCATACTACTTGCTATTATCAATATCTTTTCCTGTTATATACGTTTGCATGGATTGATAATACTTTACTTTTGAGTGAACATGGGCATTGTACGATTATGCAAATTGCAATTTAATTAGCAAAACAAGTTTGCATGGATTGATAATACTTTACTTTTGAGTGAACATGGGCATTGTACGATTATGCAAATTGCAATTTAAATAGCAAAACAAGTCCACCAAATAATTTTACTACAATTAATGATAAACCTTATTTTCTAACGTAACCATCTACTTTGCCTTTATTCTTTTCGCAGATGAGACCGAATTAGTACACAATTGTCAGTTCTTAATAACATTTATTGTGACGATCGTAAATGTGAATAGCGGCTTTTTACTTTTTCTTGAAGGCTTTGAATAATTCTTATTGCTAGAATAGGTCTTTTGTGAATGTGAAATGTGTTCGTTTCAATTGGCATACATGTTTACGAAAATTACGATATAATGCTTTTTCAATTTTACATTAAAAGAACTTCTTAAACACATATTTTCCAGTACTAATTTTACTATCTAGTATTTATGACTGTACGTGAAATTATTCCCTAACGAGGTAGACCCGTGGCGAACAATGAACATCATTTCATATATTGATCAAATATCTTTAGATGAAACAGAATAAATATCTAAAGGCCTCTCTAACTATTGGCATTATACAAGTCGTTACTGCAAGGTCAGACACAATAAGCATTATTGTCAATGAATCCACAATTTCATAAAACTGGAAACATATATTCACACATACATGATAGAAAACATTACGTGTGTGAACACTATGTCTGAAGCGGCAATAGTAATAACGCGCAAGCCAAATTAAATTGTATATCGTTTGCTGGATAAAGTATATGTCTGTTTTTAATAGATTTGTCAATTAAGTTTTTTACCTGTTTATGTCGTAGATTTTACCCTTCTTTTACCATGCATTTTTATAACGTATTTCCTTTTCAATTATGCAATGTATTAATTTAAAAAAGGTGACGATAATTATTACAATTTATTGACATCAACAATTATACACATTATCATATTAGTCTTCTAAATAACTGTAACGTATTGATGTGTAATTCAAATTGCGACAACGATTGTTCTAATTATGTACACATTGCGTAAAAAGGTAATCTGCGTATTGCCAAAAGATGTAAGAGTCCAAGTAAATAATCTAAAATGTTCTTGATGTGACTACTAGCCATCTGGTAATTGTTCATTGATTCATTAAATGTAACAACAATATTTTTTGTGTCATGACCAAAATTGTTTTTAATGTTAGTATCAACTATTTACAGATGATTATTGTATAACATTGCTATTAAACATTTTAAAGTATAGAAATTGCCAGTGTAAACCATTTCTATCTGATACGCGACAAGATCATTAATGAATTGCATTTGTCCTAGGAATTTTCTCCAAACATTTTTAATGGCAGATTGAGTTCTCAGCTCATAAAAACGTCATTTCATTTCAATTTCAAAATATGTTCTTTGTCATCGTTCTCAGTAGGGACTGTCACAGAAAAGTGATTACATTCTGGGTTTGGCAATATCAATTAAACAACTTTGTTATCATTGGAAGACTATACAAGTTTTATTAGCCTATCATTCGATATGTTTACGGATACATAATTTGAGGTTTGATTTTTCGTGACATTGTATGCAGTTGATTATGGACTTAAATTTCATATTTGCCACGTATTGCCAAATCACCGTTCTATTACTGTTATTGCACGAGAGTCAAACTAAATATTATAAGCGCGTTAAGTATTACAGGGCAAAACGTAGTTTTGCATAAAATATACTGTAAGACTGTTTCATTCATCTATGCATTATTGTGTCATAAACGGATTTATTGTGTTTGTGTTTTTTGGAAATATTCCCACTTGGCATTCGTATAATCAAAATAGTGACTTACATATTTACATAATACTTTATTAAAATATAACACAATGACCCGTGTTAATTAAATGCCCATTCACATTGCAAATGGGAATATTTAGCAATATCCTTGACAATGTTAAAGCCCTTTAACCTGGTCATAATAATATGCTCTCATGAGATGGCCGCAATAGAGCAACCAGGTGAATAAGTGAACCACCAGTAACTAGTAGAACATACGGTCACGCTAATCTACTGACTAGCTATCTCAATATAGTGATTTGTTTCCAGTTTTTCCCCCAACAAATTAAATATTTCAAATTCAAACTTAACGAATTATGAGCTTGTTTACATTGTATGTAGTGGCATATACCATTATTGGTACGATATAGTTGTTTAGAATTTAATCTAAATTTGAAAATGTGTTACAGAATTAATAACGGATTTTCGTGAATCACTTGTTTAATAACACCATAAAACACCTCATATTAATGAAACGAAACCATACATTGAGTGTCCATTTAATATACACACGCATTCTTTTTAATTTATGAATAAATATTGTGATACAAACATAGGCTGAAAGTATTTTCATTACGAACATTTTATCGTGGGCCTTTAAAACGCCATCCAATCAGTGAAACCACTAATTAAATGTTTGTTCTAAAAAAAGTGGACGTTCATTTTCATTAAGGACAATTTATCGTGAGCCGTCCAAACGCCATCTAACCAGTGAAAACACTCACTAGATTTCATTCTATAATAAATGGACGGTCATTATTATATAAACGATATTTTTGTTGCATTGCATGGTACAACATCTGTCAAATCTTGGACTTTTAATTTAAATGTAGTGGGGTAAATTCCCTTTTATGTTGTTTTCGTAGTCATTTAAACATTTGGTAATTTTAAAATGATTAGGTACATCCTTTCAAAGGGAGAATATTTTACCCTTTATTGTGTATGCTGTATAAAAACGAGGTTTAGGCATTGTTTTCTTGCCAACAAGGTCTTTATTCATTGTTGTTAATTAGTTATATTAAGGCACTTATTATCAATCCCCACTGGTTTACTTTGCTCGTTTTAAATGTTGTAAACATAAATTACTCAATTAAAATTCCCGAGGAATTATATGAAAGAATGGAGATATGACAAGAGTGTATGTTAGTATAAATGTTATAAATGTCGTTACAGATTGTCAAAGTCAGACAGACATTTAATAGGTAAATCCCAGACAGAGTTATACGGTGTCAATGACATGTAATGATCTCCGATGTAATACTTTTAAAATGTCGTATGAGAGACAGTAAGCGCAATGGTTTGGCTTGGTTTGTTAACGAAAGAACAGTATGATTTAAATAAAACAAAAACTCACAGTGTCGGACATGCTATTTATGTTTCAAACAATAGATACAAACATCGCAAATGGCAACAATGTCTCTAACTGAGGATACAGTATGTATTGCACGTTGTTGAGAAAAAAGCCATAAATTGGCCAGAAACGCTTGACAGTAAAAATACACTTGTCGTTTGTTGCGTGAATAGATGGAAACTTACTTTTCGTTAAAACAGCAATCGTTTAGTGGAATGAGAGCATTACTGATCCGCTAAGAAAATCTCAGTGACAAGATAGACATTTGAATTCGTGGATTTCAATTTTCACGCCATATAACTAAAAAGGATAATAACTTCGTTGGGATCTACAATTCTTGGATTGCCCTACCCACGAAAAACACGAAATTAAATGTCCAACGGTAGCCCAAACAAAGTTTTCACACACAGAAAACAATGATCAGAGAACAACAAAAGGCAAGAACATGTTCCCGTGATATAAGAAGACAAATTAAGACCATCATACTTATATATTGTAAGGGTTTAGTTGTGGAATATTTCCGACTCTTCTTTGACGCTGTTATTCAGTTTGTCAGTAGATTACACTACTAACAGGTCAACGGTATCCGAAACAGCGTATAAAGCCAGACTGCTATGATGAGAACTGTGATGTAAGTCCTTTTTGCTAATTAAAAGCCGTTTTACTAGGTTGATAACTTTTATTCGACATAGGCTAACGATTAACTTTTGATGGCATGTGTTGTGTTACAATGTATTCACGCAGGCAATATAAGTAAAATCTCCAGACAATATCATTAAGCTTGACTTGGCGTTTTAGACACAGATCATGGTATAGTGTCATTAACCAACGAAAAGTTGGCTAATGATATATACTCGACAAAATTATCCACCGGTTTCGAATACATTAGCAGTTCGTTTTCAGATGTAGTAAATGGCGAGTGTTTACCTAAGAAGCCAGCGATGATATACGAAATGAATGTCTTGATGTTACATACACTTTGCGTCACGTTTTGCTGTATATATGTAAGTGCAGTTTGTGACTGTAATGCTATTTAGTTATTGGAACGTCGTTTTGAAAAGTAATCGGACCTTCTAGCTGCACGGTTTCTGTGGAAATAGTTTTGGGAACACGACCTTAATGTCTTGATCGGTTCTTAACATTTATCATGGACATTTAACCGTCAAATAGCTGAGTCCATTTATAGTTTGCTAAGAGAAATGTTGTCACAAGTTATCAATCTTAAAGACAGCTCAACGTCTGTCTTTTAACGCCAAATAAATGCCATTTACTGTTCCGAAGGTTCGTTTATCAATGTAAATTGAAGAGATGTTCAAAGAAAAAATGTTGCAGACAAAGCAGACAGGGTTGAGGGCACCTTGACAAAATTGCCCAAACAGGAAAATACCAAAAACGTTGTACATTTAAGGAATAAATTTCGTGTTTGATAAGTTCATCGAGTGATGAACGTCATTAGGGCTGGTTAAAGTGTGTTGAGTCCGAAGGTGAACACATCAAACACGAAATTTATTACTTATATTTACACCTCATTTTATCACTTTTTTCTGAAATATATGTAAACATCCTTATTTGAATATTTTCAAAATGTCAATTCAGAACCTTTTCCCCTGTTTCTTTTCGGAGATGAACTGGTCCGCCGATTCACGCAAAGCCAAATAATCATACTTCGACAAAGAATATAGTTAATATATATTTCGTAACAGTTTATGTCATATTGTAAACATGTCTAATATGCTAAATACAGTACAACATTCTAACACGATCAAAGTTTTTCTTAGTATTAACGAAGAAGAAACCAAACCGTTTTAAATACGTAATAAAGCACAGTTGTGTGTAACCAAACTATTTACGCTCTTCCAATTTTCTCCCCAAAAATGGTAAAAAAACACAAAAACTTCCCTTTCAATATTGAATAGCAAAATCCAAGTCCTTTATTTGAAATTGGATGGAATGGACAGTGATGAGTGTTGTGCGCATGGTACTATTTTAACAACAACATCAATATTTGTTTCGCCGAAATGGTTCAATGTCTCATTACATGAGGTCCCATCGATTTAAAATGAGTGATACTGATTATACTCCATTTCATTATGTTATGTCGACGCTACAATTACGTTCTGTATTCAACAATTCATCTTCACTTTCATTAAGACTTTTTATCACGTATAACCAATATAGCACCGTATTTCTTTTAACAAAGTCTGAGGAACGTCTTGAGAATCTGTCAAAACAGCTGCATCATGTTTACTATCCAGTAGAAGTAGAATGACGACACATACCATTAAAACTTGTTTGTTTTGCGACGGTTGTGTCCCTTTTTTTAACGGTTAAATACGTTTAAGTAAACGTATTTTGATTAAACTGTACATAAACTGAGTAACAACTAGTAATCAATGAAATTCGACGTCTGTATTGAGAAATACGAAATTTGTCTGGGGAGGCTATATTAATAGCCTTACACCTTGTATATGTTATCTTAAAATAGCAGCATTCTAAAATATAGCGGAGAGTTCCTGACGTCATAAGTTGTTTCTGTACCTTTGCGCGGTGATAAGGCTAACGTGTTCATCGAGGAATGAACTCCATTCGTCCGGTAAATGGTATTGAAGCAATGAAAATAGAATAAATATTAACTATTTGGGAACGGTTTTGGTCTTCCGAAGTTTTATTCTTTCATGCATTTCTAGTCGATAAAAGACAAGACAAGCACAATTCTATACAAGACAATAACAGTACTTCACTCAAAATGAGACAAAAGCGGGTGCTGAATTGTTAAAAGTATATACGTTTCACATGTATAAAAAGGATAAAAAGAGAATAACCATTGTATTAATAATAAGAAATACTAATATTCATGAACATGTATGAATAACTTTGGCAGCCTAGTTCTATTGTATACGTTTTATATTTGCCGTGTTATCAAATGCCAAGTCATATGGATAAGAACATGTTTAACCTACATGATTATGTATCAATTTCCAAACATAACAAAACATGACACACATAATATATAAAAAACATGTTGGATTGCGACATAGATACCCTTAGCTTAGTGCGTGACTCCTATCAATAGGCCTTTCGAGTCGTTGTTTCAGGCATCCGTTTTGATAATAAAAAATATGACAAAAAGGATAATGGATTAACCATTTTCTTAGAGCTCACATAACCTACTGTACGCAAAATATAACCAATAATATCACGTATGACACGTTTACAGAATAATTATTAGAATAACTGGTTTAGCATTTGCTTTTAGTGATAAACACTTCAATTGGTGCGTAAGAAATAATGGAATTTGTCACAATTGATAAATTCATAACGTTCTTTATTCGTTAAATAATGGACAGGGCGGAATAAAATGTTTTTTTCTTTATGAAGTTGTAAATGGAATACCTAAGATTTCAGTCGTTAAAAAGAACCTAATTTATAACCAGATACAAGGGGTGATTATAGAAGGACAGCTGAGAAAATCTATGTTTTAATTTCTCCTCATTCGTGTTAAAACACATTGATATTTTTACACATAATTTAACTGATAATATGCTAGTTGCAGTCAATACCCACATAACACTGTTCATTTTGTAGTACAATAATAACGACCGCCGCGACCGGAAACGTTAACCTTTTGTGCCTTTAAGACGAGTTATTTTCTCCTTTTAAATATACTGTTATATCATTCTGTTTATATTTTAAATGGCCTGTGTAGAAAGGATGTATTTTTCTATGCCATTAAATGTTGAAATAGTGTGAGTTTTACAGCTGCGTAACACTGTCTGCTTTGTATGCAACATTGTTTATTTTAAACATCTCCTCAAGTTTAGACATGTTTTTGGAAACTTTAATTTCCCAAGAAAGCTTACCGTACTCACCATTTTGGTATGTTTTAATATATATTCAATATACGAAACAGTGTTTCTTAATTAATAAATAAAATCTTAAGTGTTTTTACCATGTACGACGGAACAAAAGAAATTGTTGCTTTTGAAATGCAACTTTCTAATGTTATACATTTCTAGATTTTAAATCATGTTATAGTATTTAATAGAATCATTATTCATACGACCATTAAAACATGATGGTTAAATTAAACATTTCTAACTGTCATTGAGTCTCTTATTAAGACGTTTCTACAGAGATGTTATTAAATAGGTTCTCAATATGAAACATAATCACGAATTAGGAAGGACGGTGGTCTCACTAATGAAACAAAACACGAAGATTTTACTACATGTTCGGCTTCGTATAATTTTTCTTCCGAATAAGTTTTAATTCAAATGTCATGGTAGAATATACATGTAGCAAATTTTAAAATTGCTATCCTGGTGTCAAATTTAGGCTCGCATTTGCAAATTGTTGCATTTCAAAGCATGGAAGGTTAATGTGATTTTTTTTTCAACAACAAAATAGTTATGGACATACACATATAAAATGAAGAGATGTTAAATGAAAGACTTAGCATCATAATTATAAAACGAGGTACATACAGATACAAACTAATCATAATACGCCATATGACGAAATTATGTAAAAGGCGGCCTTTATTTTTAAACAATTAAAGGTGAGGCAATAAATGAAATCGTAAATGATAAACGCTTAGGTGATTTAAACATTACAAAAACATACAATACAGTAAGACAGTCGTTCGAATGATGATACATGTAAATACCCCACCGCCTTACTACCAATTCGTAACAGTTTTCGGTTTTTTCTAAGCATCACATTTTATTGTGCAGAGTTGGTTGACATTTATGTAAATTATCCGAAAATATTATATCCACCGAGAAAGCACACGAAATGTCCCCAGGCGAAATAACCGTATAACATGTAAATAAGGTCATAAAATAAAGTGAACATCTCGTTTCATCAAGGAAGGAACAGGTACTATTACCGATTAATAGCCAGGGCGTCCATAAAACGTCTGCTCTGTGCAGCTGGAACTGCAATGCGAGTTTGTTGGTGCTAAGGCACTTAGTTTTGTTTTGAAATTATATCCGTTTGCAACAGTTGAACAAACATTTTTTTCCTTTCTAAACCATCACGTTATTGTCATCAATGGTTTCCTGAATAATTTTTATTAAAGATTGCGCAATTCTGCATCTTTCAAAAGACTGAAGAAAGAGCAAAACGTAGGTATTTCAAAACATAGAATATTTGGAGATATTTACCAATATTTCGTTTTATTTCTAACTAAAATAACGCATATTTATAGTGTTTGACATTATCACAAGTACATCAACAGGTAGGTTAACTTCAAAAGCGTAAGCGCTAAATTGTTGTCAATGTGTCTTTGTTGCACTTGTAATACTTTTAAACATTTTAAGCCGTTATATACATGTGTACCGTACCTCGTATTAGATTTATTAAAACAAGTGTTTTTGTTTGCAAAAGGTATATGTTTAGAAAGCATCACAAAAACGCGTTCGACATGGATACGACTAAAAAGTAATGTCGTTAATATTAACAACAGACACATGTTTTGATAATTATAGTATAGTAATATGCCACTTCTTAAAAGAAACAACACAACAACAAAACAACAATTAAAATAAAGACGGTTCTGTAAAAACAGGAACAATTATAATAGTGCTTACATAAGTCCTTGTTAAAACGTTTATTATCAAAATGAATTCATACTTTACAGTTGTCTACAATTGCGATTTATATCATTGGTTAATACATATGACTTCTCTGTGGCGATAGGCATCGGAACATACATGTACATTTCTGTTCCCTTCAAACTGTCTTGAAGGCATACAACATTACTTTTAAAAGATGTATACCATACTTGTATTTAGTACAGTTGGTAATCAACGTGCAACCCTGGAGATAATTTTTAATTGGTGTCTTTCCAAGACAAAAATGTGTATAAAACAGCTTGCTACGTGAAGCCGCCATTACATTTTTATTATCAAATAAGTTCCGGGGCACGCAGACCCCCTTTACTAACTAATAAGTTACTTGAACAGAAGTCAAAGTACATGTGTACACGCCGTGATTATGATTGACCTTAACCGTCCATATAACCTTGGACAGTGTGCGTTAATGCAAATTTAAAAGCCCCCCCACCCCCGCCATAAAAACTAGACAATAAGAGCTGGAATTCAGTGTCAAATCATCAGTTTTGTTCGTTACACAATTCTTATCCGCAGCCACTCACGTTGTCAATTTGGTCTCTCCCAAAAGTGATTTGTAACTAAATAACCGACGTAACATTTATTATGTCATAGGAAAATGTGAATATAGGCAATTCATTGCAACAGTCTTTTTTTTCTTATTGATTATTTCAACCTGGAAAAGACGCACGTGTAATAAAATGTGCCATTTTTATGTAAAGAATTTTCAAATTAAACTATGTTTACGTATTTATTGCAATAAAACAGTTAATTTTGATAATGAATATTGTATGATATTCATGCAAATATAACAGTTACTGAAAATGCCGATTTTCACTGTCATTTTATAATACTAGGGATGATCCAAGACAACGTTGCTGTTAAACTCACATTATTTAACGTATCGCATTTAGTGTCATATTAAACAAAATCGAAAAATTATTATTGTATATAATTCTTTAAAGGTTTTGTTCATTTGGAAACACAAAACCATGGTTACGCATACCCGGCGCACTGCATCAAGTTTGAAAATTATTGCAGATTCAAATAACATTTTTATGACACTGAATGTATTTTATAATTGAAAAGTATAAATATCCTAAAGGTAATGTCTTATTCACAACTTGTGTAAGTTTTATAATATTTGGATGATAGTAACTTGTGACAATCAAGTTTAAAATAAGCACACACCACATGTCACATGCCACTTAAAATTGTGATTTGTTCAAACCTGGCTTAAAATAATGGGAAATTCGGATAACACAAGTGAAGAAAGAATATTTTTATAAAAGACTTATTTCGAGACATTGACACACCATCAAACAACAAAATGTTACAATTTTTGTACGGCTTCTACGATTTGACAAAGTGTTTGTTGTGTCGTATAATTCCCCATAGGGCTAAACTCTGTAATTTGCACATCGTCGGACATCTTGTCCAAAGTGTGTGTGTTCAGCGTCCGACGAAACATTTTTCGTGTTGTTGTCTGGGTTATGAAATCAAATAGCACTGCTGAATTTGTAATAAATGGCATGAAATCAATGGTTGTAAATTTTATTGCAGAAAGTGCGTTGTAATGTAAGACTTGGATTCTAGCGCACCACTAAAATATTTTGTGATGTTACACCGTTATGAATTGCGACGACTACAAAGTAAAAGGAGATAATTCATATAATTGTTTCAGTAGAGGCAATAACTATGCGTTCGTTTAAAAGCTGTTGCATGAAACAATAGTCAGTAAAATCAATAAGAAACCCAAATATGACATGAAAGTGACACATCAGAATATCCAACAGTTCGTGCATG
>Ga0224511_10000671_pt1 | contig 17562 bp, 9 predicted proteins | sample SF_May12_sed_USG_2_FD_169988 | JGI IMG/M metagenome (GOLD analysis project Ga0224511, IMG submission 169988) | Sediment microbial communities from San Francisco Bay, California, United States - SF_May12_sed_USGS_8_1 | ecosystem: Environmental > Aquatic > Marine > Sediment | place: USA...
GAGGCGGATGTTTGTACTGCTCCTTTGTATGTGGATTAGAGCGCTACTGTACCATTCGCGAGGTTAAACGGCGCAGTGATGACCGATCTTATGGAGTCAGATTTTTCGTACTCCTACGTTAGAGAGCTGCTGTACCATTCATAAACAGAAATTCTCCCACTAACGCACCAGGAAAATGCTGAGTGAAATATACTCAGTAGGTCGATCTCTGCACCACTCCTGTTCTGTCCAGCAGAGATAAAATTTCTTTCATTTCATTTTGAAATGTGATGACAAGTTTGGTGATTCAGATTCTTAAAACTCCTACTCATTGCAACGCGGGTGGAAGGTTTATGAATAATTCATAATCTACTGAACAGTAGCTGTGTAAATACAGACCATGTTGAGGCCGACCTATGATGGACAGTCTGTGGTCTTGTTGACAAGTGTTATTTACTTATCACAATTAGGTACATTTATACTTAACAACAAAGTGTGAGTTTTGTTCAAGATATGCAGAGAGTTACCTAACTATGATAAACTGTTAGAAACACAATCAAAACTAAACCAAATTGCCGCAAAGTCTTCAATAATGACTGAGTTGACTATTTGATTTGTAATTTATAGAAGAAGCAAGTTTTTTGTCTTATTTTAGTTAATAGTTTGCTCGTGCCAAAGAAACCAATAACAGATCTGGTAGGCTATTTAGTCAGCTATCATTCTTCACCAAAAGATCGTTCACTCGCATTCCAGTTCTGTCATTCCGGAACCCATTTCTGTCAAAACAAGTTAAGACCGACTGGCCCCCATGACTTCGAGTTAATCTTAAAATGAGTGACATAAGATGTATGGCATTGCTGGTGTCAGTGTGTCAAGTGATGACTTGAACTCTTTTACAAGTCTAATAGTTATTCAGCCAGTAACTGAAGGTGAACGAACTATACTAAAACAGGGCTATGGGAAGCACCGACCTACTGGTCATGCAACTGCTGACTTTGCTCCCGATTCAATTTCGACTTGATTCGTAAATAAAATTTATTTTTACTGATTATTGAGGAATAAACCGCTGTAGATTAAGTTACCACATACAAATATTTGTAGATACAATAACCCAATACTGTGAATCTGAGTTAGGGGAGACGATTCCATAAGCGGGTTAAATCCAAGGTAGTAAGCAGAGTGGAGACCGAATTACTCAATTTCGAATGCGTTTGAAAATACAGTGCAGAATTAGTTCTGCGTATTTTCATAGCTGGTACTGAACTACTACTCAATGCTCTCTATATCCAGTCTTTGGTCTTTTTGTAATGACAGTGAGTTATTACGATATCATGGGCCAGTTACCGATTACAAAAGCACAGACGTATTCACTGTCTCCATGGAATTTAATGGCATATTTGTGAAGTTTATGATCACTTCACAATCTAGAAAATTTCAGAATGTGAGCAGACAATAGGAATTGACCCATTTATTTCGTTCATGCGCAACCAAGGGTGATCTGGGTATGGGTTTATATAGGACTTTAGGTATACATGCTAGTAGCCATATACTTATGCGCTTTCATGACCATCTTATTTTGAGATAGCCACTGCACACTTTCTGGACATGGGTGTTCAGTGTTACTCACTGTAAAGCTGGAGTAGTCAAGGTAACCAATCTTGTTAAGATTTTACCTGTGGTAATTTCTTTGACGGACAGGTAGGACAGGTACTCGTGTGAAAACATCTTGCAATATGAGACAAAACTAGTAGAAATAATACAGCAACTTGAGTCTAGCCACATTCGGCCACAGATTCTCTGGCCAGAAACCATCAATACTGCTCCCATCCATACACAATCTGCTGAGATTTAAAGAAGCTTATAAACCTGGACAATCACTCTGGTGGTGAAGTAATTAGGTGGGGTGTGAGCCAGGAGCTTATTAAGTTGTTGAAAACAGACCACAAAGTGGAAAGGCGCGGGTTGATAGCCACCCAAACTGGCCCTATTATCACTTGAACATTCCTTTGCATTTTGTGGCCCAAGAGGACTAATTATTTTTGGAAGTTTACCCAGAAGACACCCTGTGCTGATTACTTGAGACATTCCGGGTGGAACTGACTTGAGTCACTTGACAGCTGTGTTGGTGACATACATGTGATCTATCGGACCTCAGACTGAGTACCAAGTCCTATTTACATGCAAAAAACTCCAGTATTATGAAAATCGAAGAAGCCATTGATGGAAGCAGCTGTCTAACTTCTCCCAGGGAACTAGCTAAAACTGGTATGGAATGGATGCCCCATAGCATTTCTGACTTTCTGTGGAATGCGATGAAACCAGTACTAATGCTCATAGGTGACATCAAGCATTGGTTAGATAGCCATCAACACCTCAAAATTTTATGACCTTCGCATTGACCTTTCTCTCTGAGCATAACTTTCTATCACTCTTTGTTTTGCAGAGTTTTTCACAAACCTGATAGATAGAAGTGAACTTGACCTTGACAGAATGTTCAGATTGGCATACGGGACACAGTATGAGTCCAACAGCGCTGTTTTCCGCAATTTCTTTGATAAGATGAGGCAGTATTATTCCGGAGATCCTATAAATCTCAATGAGGTGGTAGATCAGGTAAGCGTATCTTCTTTTGTATCTTGACCAGTGTCAGTGGTGTGCAGGTACTCCACAGGTACCCTGATCAGTGTCGAGTATGCAGGTACTTCGCAGGTGCCCCTCCCAGTGTCAGGGGTGTGTAAGTACCCTGACCAGTGTCAGGGTATACAGAAACTGGCCTGCTGAGTCTCTTAACTGAGCGTTTCCCAGGAAGCATCATTAGAAAAATTTCTGCTGCATAGAGAAGGTAGCTCTATGGGTGAACCTCCTTTATATAATGTTGAGATCAGAAATCGACGAGGGTTTTGCGAAAGACAATCTTTTGCTCGAATTGGGAATCGAACCAGCGACTCCCGCGTCCAAGGTCCAGTGCACTATCCACTAACCTATCACTTCACCTCGTACGTGTGTAACCATGAACGAGGCCATACATGTGGGGGCCAGGGTAGCTTGTTGAGTGAAGACAGGGTTTTACAATCTAAGGGTTGTGAGTTCCAACCTCTCAGATCTATCCACCCAATCTTGTAGCTCTCTTTCACGCCGAAATCAGTAGGCATTCTGGAGGGATGTCGGGTTGTGGGTTGACACGGGGGAAAAAAAAGCTTACGCTCGAAACTCCCAGGTTGTTTGTTATCTGGCTTGCCAGTTCACCCATACTCAGTAATGAAGGGGTTCCCATGTTTTACTACTTATATATGTATTTTCATTACGAATTCAAGTATTAAAAGGTAGTTGTGATTACTATTTGCATATAAACATTTGTGGCTGGCAAAGGTCTCTTTGGCACACCCGTAGAGGCATCCTACATGTGCACACCTGAATCCTGGTCCTTAGCTCATATAGGGCGCGTGGATGTATATAAGGGTATATGATGGTGTTTAAAAGTATTACATAACAGGAGATGTAATGGAGTATGAAGGTGTACAGCCGTAGAGAGAGATGTATTATGGTATACATTGGTATATAGGGGCATATAATGGTATATAGAGACATACCAGTATATAGGTTTTTTTACAATACTGACAACTGGATAAGAATTTGTAATTATAATGGCCGGGAAATAAAACTTGGGTAAAATTTACAACTGCCACCTCATCTTTTGTTTACTTCACATTTTTGAGTGGAAGTCTGTTTTGAAAACACCAGTCTTTATTGGTGGGTGTCCTCATACAAACATGCTTTATGTACCGCAGAAGTGAATAATTTAATTATTTGTCACATTTCTGTTATTTTTTGGAAAGAATCATAAAATTAATTGCCCATCATTTACTTTCTTAATAGGTGATAATTCACCTTGTCAATCAGCCCTGATAGGTTTTATGGCCCTTGTAATTATCTTATCACAGCCATCTTAGGTAAGGTGTTGGAAGCTCCTGATAGCCTTTATTGTATATTGAGCTTACTGCCTCAGGGATGGACGGGTTAAGCCTATATGTAAATATTCTACTGAGTATGAGGGTGTCATACTCAAAGCCAGAGCAACATCTTCGTGTAACAAATCTAGTTTATAGTTCGTATCATATTCAGATGCTTTCGGGCAAGTCGGTTTACCCGGACTAGTACCTGTTTCTTTTCTAATTTCTTGTATCACTTAGGAACCTTTGGCCATTTTGTCCACCATCTTGACCCATGTCTCGGCATTGGATCAAGATCATCCCTGGTGAGCTACTAAATATGCCGCACGTGCACCTCTCCACAACTTGAAATTAATTCATGAGTAGGTCAGGGTTCCTCATGGAGTACCTGATCCTCTTTGAGCCTGAAGGACGAAAATTACGAATTTAAGTTTTTCTCTTGTAAGTAAATCAAATGGGTATCTGTTATGACTCATTGAGGTGGCATTCCAAAATGTCTATACTAGGTTAATCCCACCTGTTTTATGGCCAATGTCAGATCAAGTAATACACTGGGTTTTCTTCCTCTACCACTGAGAGGCTTCAGGAAGGCTAACTTCAAGTAGGTGTAATAATGAATCAATAGTTATGTCCCCTCGCGTAGTACCGCGCTTGTAGTTGGTTTTTCTCACTGAGTCAATCCTGGTATCGTGGTAGAGTGAAACTGGCTTGGGCATAGTCAGCTTCTACTACGCCAACCCTGCTCAGGCAGCGACTTATGGACTTACTTGCCGCCTTAGTTGCATTGCGACTGACAGGGAACTATAATGAGTATGGTGATAGTGACTAGGAGTGTACGGAGTTTATTAGTGGAGGTCGCACTCACATTCTACCCGGGTGCCCATTTACTCAGTGTAAAGCACTGCACTGCCTTCAAGACTGGATGGGGATGTTGGGGCGGGACATTTTGTTTAATATAAAGTGTACATCAGTTACATGCACAAAAACATGAAGATGTACAAAAGATGCGGTGGTCTCCAATGGTAGAGTTATTTTTAGAGGATTTCTCTATGTCTCAAATAGAGCTGAATGAGCTGACCACGACTGAAAACCTGCCTGGTTTTTTAGTGTAGAGATAAAGACATGGTGTGCAAACACTTTAGAAATGTTATCTCAAAGGCACAAACTAAAAGCTAGGGACGCGGACTTATATCATAATCTGCCTGTACTCGAATTGGTCTCTCCCAGTCAGTCAGATTAATAATGAATTCATATTGTTTTGGGTCATTTCAGTTTCTCTGCTAATTCTCAAAGTTCTGCAGTATAAAAGAACCTCACTTGAGCAATGTTCTCATTCAAATCGATTTGTCAATTTCTTTCACGATAATGGATTAACATGGGTAGCAAGGAATCATAGACGTCTCTTCGCTCACCCAGCCGGGAATGAGTACCTGGGTCTCTAGAGAGCTAGTGAAAGCATAGGCAATGAGGAAGAGGAGCGGGTCCCCACCTCTATTACATCGTTACCGGTACAAGTTGGCTCTCTAACAGCCACTTTCCCATGCGGCCATTGGCTAAAGGATAACCTGCACCAACCTGATTGGCTCATGTTAGAAATGTTTTGTTACAGTTCTTCAAAGAAGTCTTCGTAAAGATGTTCAAGTTGCAAAACCAGCAATACGAATTCGACGACACGTATACGTTCTGTGTGCAGGAAAAGTTCACTGAGCTGAAGCCATTCGGTCAGACTCCAACTACGCTGAAACGTAACATCAAACAGGCATTTGATGCTGCCAGAACATTCGTTCAAGGTCTCGCCGTTGGCAGAAATGTCGCAACAAAAATGGCATCGGTAAGAGCTGATTGTAGCTTGATTTCAATTTTTTGTGACCCTGGTATAGTGGAGAAGTTCAGTGGTAAAGCGCTGGACTCAAAGCCTTGGGAACCTGGATGAGCTCTCATTGTGAGTGCAGTGGTGAGTATGAGCTCCTGAAAACAGGAAGTGAACACTGAATTCAAAGCCAATTGAACTTAAAGATGAAAAAGGCAAAGAATTGGGATGAATTGAGTCTACGTATACAAGCAATAGGAATTTGAATCGACTCAAATCCTTGTCTTTGTTCCAATGTACACCTCTAGCTGTTAGGGTGTGAATTCCGGTACTAGGAAGCACGATTTATTTCTTACTTGTGGCTTCATGAAGAAGTTACTTTGAGAATACTGGTAGTGGCATTGCTATGATTTGTTAAAACCGCAAAGTATGATATATTTTGGCATCTAGAAGGGTTTGATGGCTTGAATTCTCCAGCGGTCTGTCATTCGAATGTCGAAAGGTAAATTACGTATTTAATACATAAATGTCTGTCTGGTCAACATGTGGACACCCAATTCGCTACACAAAACTCAACTGTTTGGCAAACAATATTTTCCTATTCCAAGGTCTTGAACAAATGTTGTAAAATATGCCGTGCTCTGATTTCAATACGTTTGGAATTTAATTTGCTAATGTTTGATGAAGTAGCCTACAACTCGGTGAATGAGTCAATGCATGTGCTAAAAGCAACCTATGATATTGAATTAGACCCAAGACTGTGTTTACAGTGATTTAATCCTCCGTCCAGTATTTGCATTGGGTGACGGTGGAATGAATGCCTGTGATAACTTCATGATTCATGTGTGTGGTTCATGGCCTTGGAGACAGAGCAAAACTGTAAGCCCACAAGAGAGAATAACTCCGAAATTATCTGAACAACTGACTCGCTTGAATTAGTTTCAGGACTGAGAGAATCGTGGGAGAATCTTTAAAAATATCAACCCAATGCACCAAAGTCATGCATTACAAGGCCTATGCACTTCACCTTTGACTAATAAAGAATTTCCAGTAATCAGATTAATACGGAATGCTTAGGTTTTTAAAAGCACCATAATCCTTACAATGTATCTATTTTTGGCGTGCGGCTTACATTATTTTGCATCGGTAAAGTAAAGATTGTCTCTTAGCCACCGGTCATGCAGCGAACCAGTTACAATGGGTGAAATGGTTGTTAGAGAGCCAAATTGTACCAACTTCTATTGATAAACATAGTATGGTTTACCTTTTATCATAAGTAACCTCAATTTAAAGGAAATATAAATTTGATTAAGTTTTTTATTATGGAATTTTAAATAATTGAGTTGTATATGGTAGAAAGTCATCATCTTTGCATAATGTTTGATGGAGGTATTCAAGCAACAAGAATATTATGAACCGTTTGTTTGGTTCCCATGAGAACAGCTCTCTGCAATGTGACCAATGAATGAAACCAAATACCAAGACGCTCATGGTGTACCCCAATGGGTAAATACACAAAGCTATCCAGTCAACACTAAATTAACTGCTGGATATACAGAATCAAATTACGATAGCCACCTACTGTAACTCCTTGCCCTATCCGAGTTTGTAACTATGGTGATAGGAATGCTTATTCGCTTCAGGTCGCTATGGTTACACGATTATTGAATACAAGTGAATGAGCGATAAATTAAACCTCTCATCATCAAAGCATATCTGTATATGGCATACTGAATGCTGATTTTAAAAGGTGTCAGTTTTCGAGTTATTTCCGAAGACAGATTTAGACTGCGTCACTAGCTAGCTAATGGCGAGATTGCTCAGTTGGTAGCATTCTGAGCTTGTAATTGCTAAATCCTGGTCACTACAGGCTGTCCTCGTGAGCGTGAATCCCTCATTCTCGTTAAAACTAACTTTGAGTTCGACACCACCAAGCTGCCACAATCCCACTGAAGGAATACAAGGAGTATAAAGCAATACAGCTTCCTCTTTGCTTTTGGTCCCGCCAACCATTTCTATGGTCATGGGTAAAACTAATAATAAAACTTTGGCTGTTACTATACTTAGATGCACAAGGTAGTATACAGGGCTTGGGGTAGGATGGGGCTTATACTGTTAAAAAATAGTCCGTTAGCCATTGCACTAGATAACCTTGCATTATAAGGGATGTTCAGAAGGTATATTTACTTAGCCCTTCTAAAAACTACAAGAGACATGTCACTTGTTGATAGCTGCAGTCAGGAATGCTGTTTGGTACCACTTGTTATTAATCATCCTGTTTACAAACTGTTGATATTCCCACTTAGTGCTCAAACTGCGATATCGACACCTCCTCACACCCACCCTAACTCCACCCTAATCTCTGTATGATCACTCCTCAAATGACTAGACCTGATATATCAGGATAGCTCAGCGGTAGAACGGTGGGCTCGCAATCGTTAAGACCTTGGCTCAAATCCCCCCTCTTGCCTCACTATAAGATGGAACATGTATACGGATCCACTTGTGATGCTCCATGCTAAACGGTAACCGATGGAAAACAAGTCTCGAACCTGATAACATCACTGTAATGCTAAACATGTCAGACGAGAAAAACACTACAGTGGAGAAGCGGTGGGTTAGTGAGTAGCGTTTGGGCTTTGCACCCGGTGACCAGGGTTCGATTCCAAGTTTGTGCGTCGTCAGGTTAAATAAAGCAGGCCCACCCGTAGATTACTAATTTTGTGAGGGCAAGTCATGCTGAAGACAGACCATCAGCTTAATGACACCATCTGTGTAAGACAAGATGATTTTTTCTTGTCTCATTTACTTCTGTTGTTGTAGGTTGACCCTGAAGCTAGCTGCATTTACTTCTGTTGTTGTAGGTTGACCCCGAAGCTAGCTGTGTGGACGCACATACCAAGTTGTTCTCCTGTAACTATTGTCAAGGTCATGTAAAGGTCAAACTGTGTCCCCGTTACTGCCAGAGTGTGCTGACTGACTGCCTAGCTGCACATACGTCACTGGATAATACCTGGAGGACATACGCAGGTAGGTCACTACCTCCAATTCAAACAACATTTTTGGAAAAATTTAATGTACCCTTTAAGTTGGAATCCATTTCTGTTGGATTCTGTTTATGATCATTTTTAGTCGCCACGGCAGACAATAGAGCGCTGAGCGCCCAGTGAGTATGGGCTCCTCACAGTTGATTCACAGGTCCTACTGCACTAGAGCAAGCCTCGTGCTTACGAGGTCTGCTAGATCTTATAGCCAAGTTTTAGTTTACAATAACGGTACAAACTGAAAATTTTAACGGGTTTTCGTGATGTACATAAAGTGGGCAGAAGCATTCTGTGGGATAACTCTACTGGCAGGCGTAACAGGAAAAACAATGTCATGACTGCTCTGGTACTTTAAGATGCTATGGATGAGTTAGCTGAGAGGTTTGAGGGAGACGGAGCCTTTAATATAGAAGCTGTTATGAGTCCTCTCAAGGATCACATCTCTTCCGCTATCATGGATTATCAGACTGAGAGTGGCAATATACATCAACAGGTAAATACAATCGTATAAATAAAGATATAATAATAGGGATTGGTTTACTGAGCTTTCTGTGGTGCAGTGCTCAATATGTTAGCACATCGAGCATTACACTATCGTATTGTGGAAGAAAACAAGACTACGTGTTTTATCTCGACAGGCTCATTTCGTGAATGACCTCACTCGTCAGGAGATATAAATATATATTTATAATATATTATATAATATATAATATATTTATATTTCCTGACGAGTGAGGTCATTCACGAAATACGCCTGTCGAGATAAAACACGTAGTCTTGTTTTCTTCCGCAATACTATAGTAAGATATAAAAATGTATGTATAAAATAACAATCTTATGCATGTAAGGTATAGTAATATTGCTTTAAAATATAGTAATATGCACATATAAAATATGAAAAATATACCTAAAAAATACAATAGTATATATGTAAATTGTAATGATTAAGATAAACATATTGAATATGAAAAAGTGTACTTATAACAATTTAATAATATTCATGAATTTTTAACCTCTAAGGAACCTAGTGTAAGCTGAGCTTATCCGAATGAATGGAAACACAGCCTAGCTATACTCCCCCAGTTTACACAAGCCAAAACCACTCGAATAGGTTATTTATGGAATGCATGGGTCTACGTTTCAGTTGCTAAGATACCCTGATCTAGTGGGAAAGACAACTTCAATAACAGGTAGATCACGTAAACTATAAAATTACCAGCAACACAATGATGATAAAAAAAATCAGTTCTTGTTTAAACTTAGGACGTTCGAAAACTGGTTAAATGTTGATTTGGCAACATTCAGAAAATTTCCCCGGTTTGATTTGAAGAATTTCAAATGGATTTGTTTTTCTTTACGGTTTCATAGCCTGGTGAAAATTCTTGACATATTGGTTTTCTTGTGCCAAACCGACCCTGCCAGTTCTGCCATTCTGCCACATTTTTCCCACAACTGGATTGAAATCTAAACGTTATGCTAATTATAAAAAAAAACAACTACATCAATTGGCCATTCATCTTCATGTTTTCAATATTGATGCTTAGAAAACTCAGAAATAGTTCATTGAAATGTCAATATCGGTAGTAGCCACATGCCATCCTGTCCAAAAAAAGATCACACAGACCACGCGAGAGTAGGAGCCTGAGGGTAGGATGCAGCTTAAGGAGAGAGGAGCTCTGTGGCATAGAGTTTTCCTCCCCTCTCTTGTTAAGTTCATTCAGATGTTCCATATCTTAGCTCACAAATCACATTCCCTTGATTTGAATCATGGTGCTGGGCTTGCAACCATTATGAGTATGGATGGTCAAATGCCTGAGCAGAATTTTTAAAAAACCAATAAAGGAGGCCTACTCAAAGAGTAACCTCTCCGGTGCTTATGGATGGACCATCCTGGAAACAAGTTGATGCTATGCTATAAGCGACAGCCTAAATAATCCTGTCTCATACCATTGTGTTGTGTTTTAGATTTTCTCTGAGTCTGTCTGCGGTACCCCTCCATCTTCCACCAGAACGAAACGATCCACTTCCGCATTGGGCATCAGTATTACACCACTACGACCGAAAACAGCCTACCGACAGGTTCTTAGTTTCCTCGTGACAGAGTTCCGCAGCGACTTGCGATACATTCGAAACATTTTCGACTCAATGCCGACAAGAATGTGTACTTCTGACATCTTCGATTCTATGGATTCTCGTGTATGCTGGAATGGGCAATCTTTCGGAGAGTGAGTGTTGCTCAATATTTCACTCTATAACTATATTTTGGCCATACTTTTTCTTTAAAAGGTGTGTCCACGGTTTGATGGTCTATCCAACGTAGAGAATTGACCAAAATTCATTGTTGTAATATTCTATACTAGTGGTAGCTAAAAGGGTAAAGGTTGTCTGTCAACAAACATGTGGGGTGGGGTAGTGGCCGTCAAAATCTTGAACTCTTTGTGAGAGGTGATTTACATTCCCCTGTAATCTGGTGAGCTTTGTCTTTGTGTAAATACCTGTTTACTTCCTCATAGCACATGGCCCCCAGCTAATCAGGATGGACTACCCATTAATGTCGACAGTACTGATGAACCCAAAACACACAGCTTCTTCGTCAGAAGTCAGAAAGAACAGCTCGAAAGTATGACTCAACAACTAACCAAAGCTAAAGATGGTGACACCGTGGAATGGCTGCAACTACAAAGTAAGTAACTCATATCACAATGATGTCTACTTTACTATGTAATGATAAATGTTGTGTATAGCTCAGTGCCGAGCTTGCAATCGTAACCTTCGCTCGAACCCCAGTCATGGCGGGCTGTAGTTATGAGTGTGAGCTCCTCACATAGATCCAAGCTCAAAAACACTTGGGGGGGAGCAAATGGGTACTACTGAAAGGACGCAGGGAACAAGATAGGACAACTTCTTCTGCCCTCAGGTTCCTGATGACCCTCAAGGACATAGGTCTAAAAAGATGCTAAATAGCAATTTGTTTTATCGTTCCTGTGCGATATTTGCAGTGCCTGTTGAAACTTCATTGCCTAACACAACCATTGAGCAAAAGTCAGGTAAATTTATCACAAAATCCCAGTGACCGATTAATAACTAACCTGTCTTTCTAATCCAATGGTTGTAAATGTAAACATTGTCAAATGTTTCAGCTGGTAAGACTGCTTCCCTTATGCCATTGTGAGGTAGTTGAACGTCTGTATTTATGTGGTGGTTAATAACTGAAAAGCATACCATGGAACATCCTGAAAACAAGTGATTGGTATAGTGGTGCCACCCATGTAAAACGGTATAACCTTACATATCTTTGGTAATGGTTTGAGGCGAACTAACGGCCTTGGCTCTAGTGGGTATTTTACTGACATGAGATACCATACATATACCTAATAACAATTTCTATAGATGCAGCTCAGTATATAGCCCTACCACATGACCTGTCAGTTGACTTTGTGTTGCAGTGAAGAGCCGTTTACCATTGTATGATGTAGATGGATCAGGTCACATCTTCCCAAATCTTGAGTAAGTACGATAAAAAAGCTCACAACAGTACCTAGTTATAGGCATGTGGCAGCTGCATTTATCTAGACTGCAATACAATTTCAATCTATATGTAATATGATCAATATTATATAATACCAAATAATAATAAAATAGAATATGATATAATGTATTTTACAATAAAAAACAAATGAGATGACATGATATATAATTTAATATATCTTGTCTTTGTAGTCAGTTTGATGATGATGATGAGGATGGTGGATCAGGTTTTCCTCATATTCCTTTACCCTCATATGAAGGAAGTGCCTCATCGGTATGTAATACAGGAAATAATAGGCAGATAGATACATGTATGAGATATACTAATCCATGTAATATAGGTATTGTAAATGGGCTATGCTAAGTCATTAGGCCTACATGGTATAATGTATGGCATAATCTATAAATCATGTAATATAGGATCGTATGCAATATACTATACCATGTAGGCCTAATATTCTGAGTAGAGTGATCAAGTGACAAATTCTCAGCAGTATCGATCATTCTCAAGAGTCATCCACTTTTATTTGCAGTCAATCTATAGTTCTGGCTCTGGCTATGGAGATGATGAAGAAGAGAACCCAACAACAGTATTGGAGGAAAATCACATTCAACCTATAATGATTGATCTTAATCCAATCAAAGAGGAAGAATTCCCTTATAAAGTTTCTAACTCAGAGCATCAACAGACAACTCCCAAAGCTAATGGACAAGCCGTAATGCCCAGCTTTATTCTACTAGTTATCTCAATTTTGCTACTAGCCAAAGTGTGAGAGACCAAGTCAGTCACACTATTCATACTGATGGATCTATATTTGTGCCAGAGAAGAGAACTGTTGACTCGTGCATTCCAGCATATTGTGCTGTAGATAGTCATCCTAGTCAGTGACAGAAACCCAGGTAGAGGTATATAGAGGACTGTATGTAGAGCCCTATATGCAGGGTCCTGTATGTAGAGCCTTCCATTAGAGCCCTGTGGTGTGTCGATAGAGCCCACCCTGGAAGATGATGATGAAATCACAAAAAATATTGCTCATTGGCCCTATTTATTCTTTGTTGGATTGTTATTAATAGTTGCCGCCTTATGAAGGTTATCAACATGAAACCTGCTCTCTGATGAGTGCAGGCCATAGAAATTTGACAATGCTGATACAAGACGTATCTATATGGCAGTTCATTTAAAACAAAATGCTCCATGCGCTTTTCTTTTTATAATAATAATATTATTATTATATTAGTACATACACTGTTCAGAATGGTGTTTTCGTGCATATAATTTTACTCAGTGTCTTCAGCATTCCTATAGTAGAAACTTCAAGACCTGAACCAAAACTGAAACAGCTTTGTGTCTATCCCAAATACAAATGCTTTTCTGACACTAAACTGCGTTTCTAATGTCGGAGCAGACCCAACGAAATGTGTCTCAAATTCAAGCCAATAACACAATGTAGAAGCAATTCACATAGTCTTATTATAAACACATACAAAGATGGAAGTTTGGTGTCCGGGAAGCTTGTATTTCATATGATGACGCGTATATCAAGTTTAGATCTGATTGTTTTTGCCATAGTTGAACTTGAGATCACTACACACACTTACCATCATCATCACAGCACATACCACTCCTGCGTGTTATATTTCTATATATAACTACTCCCTTTTCATCATTAAAAGGCATTATATCATTATAAGTGCAAATTATTGTACCAACAATTGATCTGAATATTTTAGAAGAATATAATTCACAATATTGAACTCCACATAACTTGTGTACTTTTCATAAATCCTCAGCTCCGCGCAGAGGATAGCTACGTAATGACTATAGCTATGAGATTAGCATTGACTGTTGTGGTAATGGTTTGTAGCCAGGAGTTGTGGCTCTTCGGCATGTGGCCAGTGGTGGTGGGGAAAGCAAAGCAATACAAATAGAATTCATTTTTGTTACTTGTAGTCATGTACACTTCACTCGTCCCACCACATGTTGCAGAGCCAGGTCATCTGGCTATGGTTTGTAGCCAGCTGACCTGGCCCTATGGGGTGGGCACCCACTATATACCTGCCACACACCGTAGAGTAAGGTGGCTGGTTTGGTAACAGAAGTCAAAAGTTATTTACTCCGGGTGGAAACGCAAATGGGCTGTCAACAGCATTGTCCTACGGACTATCCAGCAGCGAATTATCGGGAGGTACCCTCAAATGCGCATGTCCATCAGAGTGTATTGCGGCTCCATATCCATGTAGTTTTCCTCAACTAAGGGAAATGCTTTGTAGACTAATGACTTGGTGTAAAGCTTGCATAATTATGTTCCTACAAACATTGTTAAACACATGATTGCGGATCAACGCCAGCCAACGGGCATTGGTTTGTTTAGATTGCTTAAAATTGCAGATGTTTACCTTCAATGCTGTATTGAACTGTTGTCAAAGCAGCTGTTCACATTGATTTGGTTATAGGCACCAAGGTAAGGCTCACCTGTTTCTTTGTGACTCCGCTGCATTAACCCGAAGGCGGGCGCACTGCAACCGGTTTCTCTGGAGATGCTGACTTTCTGCAAGTTATATCTGGCTGCAGCTGGTTCACATTAGGTTGGCTATTTTTGTGTGGGGGAGGGAGGGGAGGAGGGGGGAAGGGCATCTGTTTTAGCTTGAATCACTGATCGTCATGCAGGTTTGGGCTACAAGTCCAACTGCTGTGAATGTACGAATCAAGTTATTCTGTTGGTGGGTTATTTTGAAGCCCACTGATGAACATACAAGCACTGAAGTGGTCTGATCAACTTCATACACCGTCAAGTATAGAGTGAAACAAACCCTAATTCAATATCTTTGACTCATTGCTTAACACTGACACTGTGGGTAGACAATTCAGATCCTTGATAGTGAATCTCTTGGAGGCGGAGGGAGGGAGGGTGGATGTGAGTGGGTGGTGGCAGTTAGTCATTGAGCGTTACTGCATTCAAAGCCGCTGGGTACCAGGTTAAAATCACTCATCGATTTGTGGGAGCCACCGAGCTGCTAGTCACCGACTACTGGTGTTGCTCCGATTCCATTTTTATACTTGTTGATTCATAAATAGAACTTAGTTTTACTTCTCATTAGAAATAAACAATGTCATATCACATGTATAATATGATTAATTCCATAGTGAAGCTGTGGCAGTCCATTGCCGCTATGAATGCATGTTCAACTATCGCTTTACTGTGTCATATTGGCGCTCTATCGCTGATGTATCCCACTCAGCCGATGTCAATGTCCACTGGGGCATTCCTTACCCTAGTAAGTGTCCTCTATGCATTCTTCCCAGACAATTTCTTGCTTCGAAACATCTGTCGAAGCTTTCTGAGTTAATGATGGATTCCTCGGGTACTTGTAAACATAAGAAAGAAATCATGGATATAGGTGAACTATTGATGAATGGCCTCTCTGGACTCATTGCTGATCAGAAAGGGGTGAGTAGGAAGGAGTAAATACTAAAGCTTGCATAGTGAGATACTTGGATAACTCAGTAGTTTGAATCCAAGTTATGATGGTTCACCATTGTCAGTATAAGCTCCTCCCGTCAATCTTAGCTCCTACCACTCCAACAATCCTAACACTTGTAGGCAGTCCATTAAATAGGATAGCTGAGTGCCCTAGTGGAATTTAGAAAAGTTATGGTGTAAGTATAACTACCAAATCGTATTTCTCAATTTTTACTTTAACTATTTCTTATTGTTTTAAACTGGTACTAGGTCGGCTTAATCAGATAGCAGTTCATCGCGCTAACCGCTACAGCAACAGATGTAGTGTGCGCAGGTATGCGAGGTAATTCGCCTATAAAAATCTTGGTCGTGATTTCAAGTTGGTAGCGCATTAGGGCGCCATGAGATAGCACCTATTTTGGGGAGTGAACAGAAATCTTAGAAACATTCTTGCAGTAGTAGCCATTTTAAAAATAGGCCTACTGATCTGAAGAGTTTCATTCCTAAAGATTGCCTAATAATTGCCTTGAAGTAGTTTTCAAGACTGTTGTGAATGATTGGGGGGAATAAATTGAAAGAACTACTTCGATATACTTACAGCCTGGTGCGGCTAAGAAAGGCCCTTCTAAATCCTTTTATGATGAAACCTTTGGACTCAAGGACATCAACAGACGGCCCAGTGAAGCACAGGATTTCCTCCTGAGTCTGGTCGAGAAGCAGAGACAAAAATCGGATCAGAAGCTCCAGATCTTGGACACAGCATGTGGATCAGGGTAATTTTCGGTGACCTCATTTTCGGCTTCATCCCCATATGAACTGAGCTCATGGCATTCGGCAGCATACCAAAAGAGATGTCTAGGGTGTGTAGAAATTGAATTTGATTCAGTGTTGTCCATGTCGCATGGAATAGCCGGATAGCTCAGTGGTAGAGCGCTGGGCTCGCAAATGAGAAAAACGGCCTTCAAACCCATTCACTAGGGGCTCCCGTTGTGAGTTTGAGCTTCCCACTTAAATCCTAGCTCAGAACAACAAGAGATCTCACTACGAGTTGGCGCGTTGATACTGATTGACCCGCTTTCTGTGTCTCATGCCATAACTGGGAGCAAAACAGTGAAAACATCAAGTAATAAAAGAGAAGAACGCAGCCTTTCTGCTTGCACCTGTCTAGTTTTCATTTCTGATGGTTTACTTGCCGTAGCCTGCTCACCGTTATCTCTCCATTACAGAACCGATGGTTTTATGTTTGCCAAACATGGCTATAAAGTGGTCAGTATGGACATATCCCAAGCGATGGTAGATCTGGCAACTAAAGTGAAAGAGGAAGGAATAACTGCTGGCATACCTCTGCAGTCATGGGGTAAAGAAAATTGTGATAATTCTTCCGTCTTCATGCAATCTTTTTCCATGCTCAGTGTCACCTACTGGCATATAATGCATAGGCATGGTGGCAGTAGTACGAACTTGTTTATTTATTTTTTTATCTATGGTTTCACTCACGCAGCTTGGCCATTCTATTCAACAGACCTTCTATCTTGTTGGAGCGGTAGCAGCTACACATAGAATTCAAGTGAGGACAAGGTGCCCAGTGACCGGAGTTCAAACCCAGGTTCTGATAATGAGCTCTCCGCTATCCCAGTTCACTTGTCTGAAAATGTCTTCTGTGGGCTCGACAAGATTTTGATGTTGTGCACCCTCTCTATTTTATCCACATAGGCTTTTGGACTGGCAATGAGCTACGTTGACTTTCTACACCAGCAGCAAAGTATAGCTAATGCTGCTGAGAAAAATGA
>Ga0224511_10000672_pt1 | contig 17557 bp, 6 predicted proteins | sample SF_May12_sed_USG_2_FD_169988 | JGI IMG/M metagenome (GOLD analysis project Ga0224511, IMG submission 169988) | Sediment microbial communities from San Francisco Bay, California, United States - SF_May12_sed_USGS_8_1 | ecosystem: Environmental > Aquatic > Marine > Sediment | place: USA...
GGGGCGGGGTGGGGCTCTACAGAGGGGAGGATTTGGGCGCGGACGGGGAGAGCCACCCAAAAAGTAAGTGATTGTTTGCTTTGTACATTTTATAGATGGATATGGTCTTTTTTAATCTAATAAGAACTGTTCAAGTTGAATACTTTTTGTGCCCCCACAACATTTTTTTCCTTACTATTATTATGTTCATTAGCCAACTTTTAGCGGCACAATAAATAAACACAAAAAACTATACTATCTACATTGTGATTTCTTTTGGAGTTGGGAAGGTCAGACATTGAGGGGAAACAAGGATTGATTTCTGACAGGTCTGATAGAAGCATAAAACTGACTACTTTAAAATACATGTCTACTTACTTATTCTACTTATTCATGTAACTGAGTTGTTTCTGCAGGTCTGAGAAGAGAGAGAAACCCCTTCCACAGTCCATTGATGAGATGCCCAAACTGGAGCCCAAGTCCAACAAGGTAAATAGCTGGTGTATAAAGCTGCTCGACATACTGAGCTACCCACGTGTTGTGGATGGACTGCCAAATATGACAACAATGCATCCCATATGTTAAACTTCAAAATGTTTAAAACTGAACTAAGTAATTTTGATTTAACACTGTCTCATTACTAACAAGTTTAGAAAACTTGGTTGTCTGCCATTTTGTAATGAACTGCAAGATTTGTGACTATGAATAGAACAAATATTTTGAAAATTATGCTCCTTTTTGTGAAAAATACAGGACGGTGAAACATCTGCTGAAAAGATTGGCAGAAGTGAAGTTAGTTTCTTATTTATTTTGCTTGTTATTTTAATATTTGGTAAGAGGGGCAGTCTGTTAATACACGGCACCGAGCTCAACCCAAGTCATGCCATTTTATAGCTTGTGTCATTTGAAATGATTTCTACAGCCATGTACCGTAATCACCCCATGGACGCTAAAAAATAATTATTTCGGTGAAAAACAGGGTTGTCCGAAAACAAAGGGTGTCCGAAAAACATGTTTTCTGACGCTAAAAATAATTATTTCGGTGAAAAATAGGGGGTGTCCGAAAACATAGGGTAATTACCGTACTTTCAAAATCAAGCTTTATGAATATATAGATCCAGTTATTAGTTACTGGCACAAGTAAGAGGGCTTGGAACAAAACTATTGAACTACCATACCTTATTTTATATAACAAATTACAATAGTTTTGCACCAAGCCCTTGATATGCTTTTGATGCTGACAGAGTAGAAAAATGGTAACTCGGATATGACCCTTTGGTACGACCTTATTAGTTTAGAAAACTGTGTAAATCTAACAAACATGGTACAATCATATACTTGCAGGATTTCAGTGACAGTAACAAGTTTGCTGGTCTGATAGATGACGATGACGACAATGATGTCAACGAGGATTGAGATCCTAGGCTCTACAGTTGTCAAAACAGCCGTTATTCCAGTGATACGAGGGGGAGAGGAGCATTGTCCTGTCCTCTACATACAGTTGTTTGTTTGAATATGATAAATGGGTGAAATGTCATGTGTGCACTAAATTGTGGGATATAGTATGTCATGTTAATAGGTTCTATCATAGTTACATGTATGTCGATGCTTGAGATGTATTTTGATGTTCATGAAGAGATATTGTTTGTACAGAATGGATTTTAAAGCATTACATTTGTTATTAAAATTGGAAATGACTTGAATGCCCTGATTCATGATATTTCAGTATGCATGCAGTTAAGGTCATGGTCAAGGGGCAGATATGAGACTGTAGAATGCAATAAAATCACATATTTTCTTGGTTCATTATTTCAAACTCATTAGTTGTTCTTGCACAGTGATCGGTTGTTTAAAAACTATTACCTAACTACAATGTAGTAGTATAATTATTAGAGGTAATAAATTGTACATGGTTTGCTCACAGATTTTTAACTTCATTAATAACAAACATGTATGAAATCCTTATAACTTTGCTCTCGAAGATTAAATAGTCAGTTTACAACAACTAAATACTCGTAAATCACAGCCCTTTGGTTTTTGCAGCCAAAGTCAATTAGGAATGGTACTGTGAATGAGCAAACAGTTGTTTTGATTTTTTATAATTTGTTTGGTACTGATATTACTAATTAAATTTTTAGTTTTAACTAATAATAGTGATGATTTGGAGCTCAAATTGTTGGTTTGGCAGACCAAATCAATCCAGATTACAATTATGTAAAAACAGATTTATTTTTCTCTTTTCTTGCACAAAATGGAGCAGGAATAAAAAAAACCCTGCCATTTTAACCTTTATTTTACCTTATTACTTTATAACATACATTGACAATATTTTTGTATAGAAAATCACACAAAATTAAATGAAATACATTTGCACACAAAACATTGTACTGCGCGAAATGTTTGGGTTTGCAGTAAGAGCGCTACAGGAATACACAAGATTTCATTGTTCTCGAGTTTCCATTGATCTCTGTGAACGGCTGTTAGGTTGATGATACAAATATATATATCTGTGCAGGATATTTGACTTTGTGGTTGTCAACTACTTGTAGAAAACTGTTGCTTATTTTTGTTGTAGCATGCCCTAGTTTAAATTGAATTTGAATACATTTCATTCTTCGCTGACGATCTGTATGCAATTTAATAATGTATCATTGATTTGTTTGTTGGTGTTATAAATTGTGTATAAATTTGTTCATATTTTTATCAAGGTGCAAATTATATCTTCTCTTGAGGTTTTTGCATGTTAACTTTTTCTTTGCGACTTTAAATTGTTCAAAATTGTTACATTGCATTTATTAATGGTATCATATAAAGCATGGGAAGTGTGTCTCTAAAGTTAATCACGTAATGTTAATTAGGTGATTCAGGTTGATCTATAAAAACCTCCCATATCATGAACATTGTCAGAGCTTGTAGCAGATATACATTGAAGTGTTTATTAAAGCCTCCCAAACAGTGTTTTCGAGGAGGCATGGACACAACTGTCCATCATGATCATTTATAACTGTACATGGTCAATTGTAATCCAATAGATTAAGATTATATTATCAGCTGACAATCTGACATAGAAAATACAAAGAAAGCACACTTTCTGTTTGTGATAAACTGTATCACAAGATCAAAGAAAATATGCCACTTGGGGAGGAGCTTTAAAATTTGTGGAACTATCCATTTTGGAGTCACTCTGTGGGTTAGTCAGCTGATGTTTGTCAGCTAAAATGTTACAAGTTTGAGAGCAAGTTACAAGGTGCATTACATATCATATGTAATTCTACATTAAAGACACAAATGTTAATTTCATTGATCAATACATTACATGATCCTAGAGATATGCACCCTTGTGTCCATGCTGCCGCTGGGTTATTATAAGTCTACATTCTGTGACAAAGCTCTAGCTCATATATTACATACATTCAACATTGGTTCTAATGAAGCCATTAGAATCCAGTCTCTTGACTCTGGACAAACACGTTCACGTTTTCTTCACCATTTCTTCACATTTTCTGCCCCTTGTAAAATACCTCAGTAATGCTTCATGCCAATATTTGCATTTTATGTTAAAATAATTATCTTTCTATGTTCAAATTGAATTTTCCAGGCTTATTATGTGAGTGGAAGGAATTAACTAGATGCATTATGTACCATAAACATTATTGATGTTTAATGCTTTGAGAAACTATTAACTGCTGTTGTTAGTAATAGTTCATAGTTTTGATTGGATGTTTACGGAGGAAAATCAATTATTTATTTTATTTACTGCCTTTTGTAAATAAATTGATGAATTCTTATGAATAAATATGCTAAGATTGGTTGATGTTTTGTGTTATTTGTGTAAACCAAATCACTAGTCCTCATTTAAACTGCTCAGGCACTGTTGGTAAATTCAGTTGTTTTTTATATCCAAAACCTATTTGTATTGTAAGAGATTATTGGTTGTAAAACATTTCAACATTTATTTCGTCTACATCATAATTAGGTATAAGCAGTGGTTGTTGTTCAGTATGTAGCGCATGGTACTGCTAATGCCAAGATCCAAGTCATAACTGGGAGCCAAAATACTCCATAAGATTATAGACCAAGCTAAACCACTGTTCAGTAGTCACTTGTGCAGTAAAAGTAAACTCGGGGAAACACTTGTTGAAATGAAACCAACTAGCCTCATGATATAACAGATTCATTGTTTACAGCGCTCGAGTGTTTAGAATAGCCAAATTTAATATAAAAAATAGTGTTCCATTAAAAACAATTTATAGTAACCTTACTATTGACGGGCCTACTTTCATTTAAATTATAAGTTGTTGTTAAGATAAAAATGAAAAACATATATAAAACATTTTTCCATTAGGCCAATATTTTGGCACGAAAAGCTATTGGCGATATTGGACTTGCAGAAACAATACATGCATGCACATTACGCATTGGTTTGAAATGGGTTTATCACCTAGAATGCACCAAACGTCTAATAATAGGTATAATCTGAACAGTTACGGAAGCTTACGAGTCACACCGATTGCTTGCAGACTTGAGGCGCCGAAATGGCATGGTAAAAACACGGCTTTTTTTATCCATCTGCATCCTTCTTATTCTTTCATCCGTAATTATCAACAAAATAAAGATTTGCTAAAAACACAGTTGATTTTCAACCTTTTTACACAAATAACTTGTCAAAACAATTAGAATAATTTCTTATTGCTGCACACTAAGCACTTCCAAAGAAATCAAGTCGGATTTCTTGCAGTAAACATTTAAATGCTTCTCTGTATTAGTAAATGGCGCCTCTTGTATGGACATCAAATGCTCAGAGCGCTAGGCCAAGATGACAATACAAAAGGTATATTTTTCTAATTTATATTAAATTTATAACGAATGAATGAAATCACAAAGACGAGGTGCAATATTTACCATTTAATCATCATATTTAACAAACAAGGAAGTATCACATTAAATGTTATGTTACACAGTTTGCCCCTGGGTCTGATAGTTTGAACATTACAGGGGCAGTCACCAGTGAAAATGTACATATATTTGTAGGTTGCATTCTCTGTCATAATAATGTTACGCAATTTATAACAAAGAATCATTTATCATGTCAATGTCGACATTCTGTAAACAAATGAGAAAAATAAATAAAATTGAACATACTAAGAGCAGCAGTATTTTAACAACTGTAACACCCATATCCAGAAGGCACAGAGAATTCAATGCTCCATTTCAAACTCAAACTATTTAAAACTTCGAGGTTTAAATAATAAATATCATTGTTTCCTATTTACTGACAATAAAAGTTAATGTTTTGTGTTTTAATCAATGCAAGTTGTGTATACTAGTAAATGAAATTCACTTAATTCCCACTCCCTCCCAAAATCTTTATGATGGATTGTGAAAAAGATAGTTTCAATAAATTTAGTCCTCATATTTAAAGAGAAACATAAAATTTAAATTTTCTTGGGCAACGGAAATGAAATATATTTTTTTAATTGACTCAATAACTTTGTCAAAAACATGATTCTCTGAGTTTTTAAGCAGGGAGTACCTTCTGACTATGGTTACAAATTCTCACAGTGTCCGAATTCACACACACACACACACACATACCCCCCACACAAGCACACATCACACACACACATGAGCACAGTTTAACACTTACAAAAGGTGAGCTTTTCATATGACACATAGTTATGAATTCAATGATATATGGACTATAAAACAAATTATATTTCATCAGTTTCGAACCTAACAATGAGACAAGCCATATAAATAAATTTAAAAACAAAAATCATACTTGGTTTACAATAATAATCAGCACAATAATAAAATTATGAACACATTATGTACAACAAAAGCACATGGATTTGGAATCGTTCTAAAAATAAGCATACAGTTTTAAAATCAAATGAACTAAAGGTCAGTGGAACAATTTTTCTATGGTACAAATCATGCAGTTGTCAATTTAGGACAACAAACAGGAATAATGAAAAATCAAATGTAGCAAAACATGGTCTGAAGTTTGTTTAAAAAACCAGCATCTCAAGGAGACTAAAATGAGAATTATAAACAAGTCCAGTCTGTGTCACAGTCAATGTGTGTTTCTCGCTAAACAAACCCCATTTTTAGTCAGCAATCACTTAACTAAATGAAACAAGGTCTACAAATGATACCAGAAAGAATTCACCAACATTGAAAAACAAGTAAATACATAAACTACTTATCGTCTGCAACACTTGTTTGCATGTTAATATTCGCTACTGCCTCATTGTTTGCAATAACTGGGCCATCCCCTAGCCAGAGCGAGCCCCCAACACAGTTCATGACTAGCATCACCACACCAACCATCCAGGTGTGTTCTTACATCAGTTACATTACTGATACAGGAGCATACATAAGTTCACACCTATGTTCTGATGACCTTCACAATGTGTTTGTGGTTCTCGAACAATCACTGAAATTAACACCACTGTCAGTGTTTTCGCAGACCATCACAATCTTCAAGTAAGTGAGGCAGCGCACATCACAGGTATGTTTCCAGTTTGGCAGGATTTCTGAGTGTTACGCAGTAAGGCCTCAAGCCCCAGAGTCAACAAGGTGTCCCCGACACCTATCAACGTCAGATCGCAGGCCGGACACCAATCCTTGGCACGAGGATCTGGTTGCCAAAGAGGATTGGTTGTTGCGCGGCTGCCATGGCGACGGCCTGGTTGTGAGCCTGTATCTGCTGTATTTGTTGTATTTGCTGTGCTTGCTGTATCTGCTGCTGCAGATGCAGTTGCTGTAGGTGCTGCAGCTGGCCGGCTGATGTCAACACCATACCACCCCCGTGCATGGCCATCATGCCGCCCATGCCCGCACTAGGCATATGATGCACTACATGGGCGGGCAGGGCTCCCGACGCTGCCGCCTGGGCCGTGGCCATGATGGCTCCCTGAGATGTGGCGATCATCGGCTGTCCTGCCTGCATGGGAAGGCTCACAGCAGCCATGGGTCGGTGCACGATGTACTGCTGGCCGCCACTGACCACGATGTAGGCTGCCGAGGGGCTGCCTGTGGGCTGTGGCTGGGCCAGCACCATCTGGGGCATCAGCACCTGGCCCTGGGTCTCATCCAGCAGCCCCTCCTCCACCAGCACCTCCTGGGCCGGCTGCTCCTCTGGCTCAGACTCTGATGATGACGAATCCTCCTCTGGCTCACCTGCCTCCTTTCTTGCCTGCTTTCTCAGCTGTCTCCTGGCATGCTTGGCAGCCTGCTTCTGAAGGTGTCTGTACATTTCAGCCTGCTCAGGAGGTATAACAATGTCTGGATTCTGCTCTGGTTCTTTCTTCTTTTTAGGCAGTGGTGGCTTGGGTGAGGATGATTTCGGTGGATCCTTTGGTAAAGGTGGGGGTGACTTGCTTTCAGAAACATGTTCTTCCTCCTCATAAGCTCCATCATAGTCATAATGCCCATGAGGACCTGGGTACCTATGCCCCATGCCGTATGGAGGGGGCCCACGTGGACGGTTCATAAAGGGTGGTCTCATTCGTGGACCAAACATCCTGGGGTCGTACGGACCAGGATGCCTCATCCTGTATGGTGGTCGTGGTCCAGGGCCTTCCCAGTAGTCCCAATGGTTGGGATAACCCCAGTCATCCCACTGTCCTGGGCCATACTGTCGTGGTGGTCCAGGCGGTCCATGGTTTGGACCAAATCCCATATGTGGGGGCGGCGGGGGAGGAGCAGGCATTTTAGGCCCAATAAATCCACTGTCAGTCTCCTTTGGTGCCTCCTTTGGAGATCCAGTAGGCAACGAGTCTGAGGAGATGGTTTTACTGTCACCTTCACTAAATGGAAGTGGTATATCTGGCAATGATTCGACAAGTTTTGCAACAGTTTCACCAACATCTGTTCTTCTCTTCTTCTCTTTGAGCTTTTGCAGTTTGGCCTCAGATGTTTCATCTTCTTTCTTGTCTGAGAGATCAGGTAAGGGTATTTCAGCAGGATTAACTTTCTCTTTCTCCTCTTTAACCACAACTTCTTTCTCTTTTTCAGGAGTCAACTTAGTAACAATAACTTTACTTATAGTTGCAACAGACAATGATCGTTCCCTATTCTTCTTCTTGTGTAACCTCTTATGCTTTCGTTTTGACCTGGCATAAGACCGTGTTCGACTTCTCGACCTGCTGCTATATGGACTGGAACTGTAGGATCTTGATGCGCTACGACTGTAAGACCGATTCCGCCTCCTGCCAGATCGACTTCTACTGCTGGAGTAAGATCGAGATCGTGATCGACTGTAGTCTGAGTAGCTGTAGGATCGCCTGCTGCGATGGTAGGAGCGAGATCTGGAACGGCTAGATGAGCTAGAGTACGATCGTGAGCTGGCGTATCGTGAATCGTCACTGTAGTAAGAGGAAGAGCTGTAAGACCTGCTTCTCGAGCGAGACGAGCTACCAGACCTAGAGTATGATCGGTGTCTGGATCTAGATCGACTGCGACTCGAGCGAGGACTGAAGGACTTTCGCCTCTCAACAGCCTTTACAGCAGTCAGCTTGGAACCACTGCCAACTGACATGTTGGACCTGTTAGATCTCTGGGAGCCTTTTTGTTGAGCATTGTCTTTGACTCCAGGTTCTCTTTTCAAAAGATTATTGACACCTGTTGTATTTGCATGTCCTTTATTAGCCACATTTTTGCCTGGTAAACGCTTTGTTAAAACTTTTTCTTTCTTGACAGTCTCTTCAAGAGCATTTTCCATATCACTGTCACTCGTTTCCCACTTGGACTTCACATTGTCTTTGGTCTGAGTTTCAATCTGACTCCAGGATTCCTCTTTCTCAAACTTAGCACTGGAAACAGGAGTTACATGATCTAGGGCTGATATACTGCCAATACTATCTCTCATGTTTGTGGATCTAGGAGTCACCCTAGTTTTCTTTGCAGGTGTTACATCATTTATGCTAGATTCACTGTTCAGTCTCTTTCTATCTGATGGAGTCTTTCGTTCAGACATTTCTGATGTTTTTTCTTTCTTTGAAACACTGACATTCTCAGGCTTAGGAACTAGCTTTGTCCTACTTATTGCTAGCAATCTTGCTACAATCTTATTATCCTCTGCATCAGAATCAACACCAGGAATTTTCTTCTTGGACACCACTGGTCCATTGCCCTCAGTTTGTTCCATACTTGTTTCCTGTAGCTCCGACTCACTATTATCATGTCGACCTCCATCTTCCTTCTTCTTGTGATGACGCTTTCTCTTTTTCCTTCTTTTCCTACTCTCCTTCGTCTGTTCAGCATCACTGCCTTTGTCAGACCCTGATTCCGCTTTTTCCTTCTTGCCTTCAGTTTCAGATTTCTCATTTTCACTCTCATTGTGTTTCCTCTTCTTTTTCTTTGATTTCTTTTTCTTACTTTTCTTATGCTTCTTCTCAATCTCTTCTCCTTCAGCTTTTTCTTCCTCATCCCCACTCTGTTTACTTTTCTTCTTACTTTTCTTGTGCTTTTTCCTTTCTTTTGTTTCTCCGTCCATCTTTTCATCTTCATTATTCTCCTTACTTTCAACATCCTTCTCATCTTTCTTCTTATGCTTCTTTTTCTTCTTCTTGCTTGAAGAGGATGGAGTCTCCTCATCCTTTTCACCAACTTTTTCAACATTCTCTTCATCTTTACCATCAGTTTTGTCTTTAGATTTCTTATGCTTCTTCTTTTTCTTCTTTTTATGAGACTTCTTCTTTTCCTCTGCTTGTTTTTCAACATCAACTTCAATGCCTTCTTCTTTGGCATCTTCAGGCTTCTCAATTCTTTTCACCTCTTCTGGCTCAGCTCTGGCAGGAGATTTCTTAGACTTAACCCCAAACAGTTGAGTAAAATCAAAAGACAAAGGATTACAGCTAAACATAAGCTTAGGCTCAGTATTAGTATACTGAATCATCTCTTTGGGCCAGTCTAACAGTTTACCATTTTCATCTTTACTCTGGACCTTAACAAACGAGCTCATGACCGTAGGCCTAGTAACTACAGGCTTAATATCATCAACAAGATCCCCACTCTCGCCTACACTCTGAGTCTCACTTTCTCCCCCTGTCTCACAACTCCCACCCTCCTCCATCTTCTCAGTCTTGATCACCACATCTTCAGGTCTCGCCGTGGGTGTCTCGGGCTCCGGCTTCAGGAGTTTGATCTCAACGGGAGACGACCGCTTCTCCTCGCGCCGGATGAATGGCTGGGCATTGACAAGCCGGCCACCGCGCGACTTGGTGAATTGGAACGACACATGCCCTGGCTTGGAATCATGCCTGGGGGAAATAGATTGAAATATTATTTCACTAAACTTGCATAATTTCCTAAACAATATGTTTATGTTTTATAAAACAAGTAAGTCTAAATTGAATGAAAGAAGTCAAGATTGTAGAAAAATTGACAACATTAACATTTTTAGAGCTAAATCCAAGTCAATAAAGGTATAAGCAAGGATTCACAAGAAGCCTCATACAAACATTGTACAAAAAAGCTGTTCAGTTGTCAGGTATTCTGTTGTGAAATCAAGCCTTGTCACGAGGATAGATTATAAACAACAACAGTCAATCTCTTATGCAGTAAAGACTACCATGATATGACCTTATTGTGAAAAACTGTGTAAAACAATACAATCCAACCAAACCCAGGCTTACAAAGGTGAACCTAGGAATGCTAGTAACACAGTATAACCTTGTTGTTGAAAACTGCCTTATAACCAAAAACTCAAGTATGTGCATTTAGTACTAGTTACACTTAGATCAACTTTGTGTCCCAGGAGAAGTGTGGGTAGGGTAACTAACAGCCTTAGTATGACCAAATTAGTGTTAAAATCAGCATAAAAAACAACAACAACAAAACTAAACAACGAAAACCTTGACATTATGGTTTTGTTCTAAAAAGTATGTGCATTTATTTCCCATTCCCTTTGATCAGCGTCCCAGGAAAAGTGTGGGTAGTTTAACAAACTGCCGTGATATGACCTAACCAGCGCTGAAAAAGGCATTAAAAACACACACATATAAAAAGAAAATCTTAACTAACCCAGGCGACTTCTTGTCCAGCCTCTGGTTGAGGAGTGTGGCGCTGGCCCCCTTCCCCTCAAACAGGTCAGTCTTGATGGCCTGAAACAGACACGGATGTTGTAGCCCAACGCCCTCGCTACCATAGTAACCAACCGGTTGCCATGGCAACCCACACAACATGTCGCAGTAAGCAGATTTTTCATGAGCATGCATTAGTACAAAAATGATGTTGACATTTGTTTTTTTCTTTTCCTTGCTTACATTCTTTGATCCTTTACACTGTAAATGACGGCATATTGAATATCAGAGCTGTAGAGAAAAAATAAAATCGTTGGTTTTTTTGTTGTTGACGTTATGTCGAGGAAACATAGGGGATAGGGACAATTGAGTGCACGTAAAAACTGAGATGAGTAGTGACTGATGGAAATGTACACACTCAAGATCTGTCGCTAGGGTATATACACAGATATGTATTTCTTTTGTTATGGAACTGCTAACAAACAGGTTACAGTAAACCAGCACCAAATTGTACAAAAATCTAAACTGGAGGGACATTCCAAATTCATAAAAAGCTTTTAGTGTTTTTTATCAAAACATTTTTTCTCTATATAATTATTTATGTTACAACTTGTAAATATGTTTACTCAGCAGAAATGCGAAACTGTTTTTGAGACCCTGATTCAGAGCTTAGGTTACCTGCTTATCGTCATTTGAATCAGAATATGACAAAATCTGTAACTGAATGATTTGAATGCATAAAGAAGTTAACAGATCGTTAAGTAAATAATTAAACAAATTCAATCTTTTAAGTGTGCTTAATGAAATGCAAGTTTCAAGGTTAAATAAATCGTACTAAAATAAATTTAGGTCAGATAAGGTGCCACTTCAGTTAAGACTTGTCGATTTGAAGAACGTTATCAGTGGATTATTAACAAATATCTACAATTACTTCGATTTCTTATCTTAACTATTTAAATAAGTTGTTTACGTGAGAAAAGCTTGTACAAATTCTGCAAGTGGCACCAGTGCAGAGATAACATAAAGACCACACTTTAGCATGCAGCTTAAAAAGGAAAACTTTACAGCTAACAACACTGTTCCAAACCTCAAACACATGGTGTGCTCTGAATCATGGGTAATTTTTGTGGTGTCATTTGGAATGTCCTGTTACTATAAATAAACCAATGAATATGCAAACAGTGATATAAATAAAAATAAAAGATAGCACAAACACACACTGCAAGAAAGCAGGACCACTTTACACTTGTTACGCATGTTGTTGTCAGGCGGTCAATATAGCGAGGATAGAATATAAATAAGAAACAGCATTCCGTACTAACAATGCAGCTCAGACAGAGCCTGCACCATGGTTAGAGATGTATAACCAGTGATAACTATACATAGTTACGCAGTCATAGGATGCTCCTGTATTTATTAAGTCCTGAAAACAAAGTCAGATCAAGATTTACTAGGTAACCTGTGAAAATCAATGATTGCATTGCACATGATCCCAATTGGTTTTATTATTCTCGTTAATTGGAAATTTATGCTGGTTGAATCATTACATCATTTATGATAAATAATCTGTAGCTGACGTTGATGGTATAGATTCTAGTTAATTTTACTTTTTTGTTAAAATTATATTTGATTATAAACAACAAATAAATCAACAGATTAAAATTAAATCATTAAAATTGTACCAAACACAACAAAAAACAAGCCATTCTTGACAAAAAATCCCAATTTTGCATTAATACACACAAGAATCATGCTTAACATCTGATCAATTAAAAAAATCTATTTTAAAAAATCTTTAAAATTTTGCTTATAATTTTAAATTTTAAACCTTAAATTTATCAAGAATGATTAAAGCCTCATAGCCAAGTTGTACAGGTTGCGTTATGGAAGTACAGACTGTGCTCTAGTGTTGCTACGGTACTGAAGGTTGCTGTATAGTAAGCAGACTCTATGGCGCTAGAATGTCTACACCCACACATCCATATACTGGCATGCTCTCCCTACCACGTACAACACACGGCAGATCACTGTTCCTCACTGTCTGTTTTGTTTGAAATATTCTTTTTCTTATAAATTTTGAATTTACCAAACAATTTAACAAGAGTTTTATTGCTCCTGTTGCTTTGCTCCAGACAAATAGACATGGGCATTGGCTTCCAGGGGCAATAAAGCAAAATCAGATTTGAAGGACAAAGACAGAAAAATAATTAAATTTAAAACAAGCAATATTAAATTATCTGTTTTGTACAACAGACCTACAAAAAGTAGACAGTGATATTACAGTCATCCACCAAACATACATCCTATTGAATAAGGGCTGCAAAATTGTCTGTCCAATTACATTTCAGTAAGTAAAAATCTAGTGAGAAGACAAGTGCAAAAACTAACAACGTGAAACATGAATGAAAAGGTTTTCCGAATGATAAAGGGGGGTAGGTAGATAAAAGTGCAGCAAGGATCACACACACACCGGCAGTCGGTCAGTCTCAGTCAGATTTGGACAGGAGTTTGACTGTTGGAAGTCATCAGTGGCCAAAACAGAGGTGAGATAGAGAACCGCAACTTGACCCTTCCAGCACTGAGGTAAGCCCCATCTTACTGCTGTGGAGTACCGTCATTCACGCAGGGCAAACCACCTTCAAGGCACAGATGTTTCAGCAAGATGTATCAATGCTTTACCAAGAAGCATCTTTATCTAAAATGCATTGTTAAATACATCAAAATTATCAAAATATTTTTTATAATTTAAAAAAACCCACTCCATTCCAATGACTTAGCCTTTTCGATTTTCTGTAAATAAGAGCAATTTGTCACTGCTTGCAAAATGGCCAAGCAGGATGGTTTACCCAGCAAATGTTAACGCCGTGACATCGAGCAACATACCCCACCCAACTCAACACCGAAGATCAGGTAAAACACAGCTTGGTTTCCATGGCAACACTGACATTCTTTTTAAAAAGATTTATAGATGTTAATTAAATCCATTCAATCAAAGTTACTTTTGTATTTTATACACATGACAAAAATGAATATATAATTGTCTAAATTTTATTCTGATCTAAACTCCTCAAGTGCGGATTACCTGTCTCCAAAAGTGTGGTACCACAAACACAAAAAGCTGAGCAAAACTCCATGTAAATTAGAACACTAGTACATACAAGTGTATAATGTCTAAAAACCTAAAAACTAGTTTTTTCATAATGTTGAAAGACAATGATGTGTAGTGTGTTCAGATATATTACACTGCATGCACTTTGACATGGATCTATAGAAAGATGGTGTTTAAACAAAGCTGATTTTGGGAGTTTCTTCAATCCTTCTATGTACTAAGCATGGTGCAATACTGTTAATGGACGAGTGAAAATGTCGTTAGAAACGTTACAGGTTACCCAAGAAAAGCACAGAGGTGGGGATTAATGATCGAACAACAATAAACTTGGGTGCATCATATCATATGGGAAAGCTAAACCTCTCTACGTACAAAATTACCTAGGGCTTCTGGTGACAAATCAACATAGCAAATTTATCCAACCAAAAATACAATATGTCGGATAGCATCAGTTTATTAACATTTATGATTAAGAATAAGACATTTTTTAAGGAATTTAATTTTTTCGTCTTACAAACCTTTGAGTTGATAAAAATAAAATATGGTATATAATTTGCATGCATTCATAATGGCACATCTACATTTTGGGCAAGAATTAAAAATAGCAAAGTAACAAGAAGCCAAGTCTATACGTATAATACAGAGATATACAAAGCAAAATAGTGTGAGTTATGTGTTAAGCTTTTTTGTACATCCTTTAACATGAAATTGTACTTTTGGTAGCATTTCTGTTAGACTAGTTTTCACACAGAATGGTATATTGATGGGCCCTAACCAAGATGTGAGTAAGTTAAGGTAAGTTACAGGATACAATTGTGATATCTTACCAGCAAAATAATTAGCTCGACCATAGCACAATTTTTATATGATTTAGTATTTTTTAGTTTTCTCTTAAATTGAACAGGATTTTTTCTCCTGATTATTTCTTTAGACCCAAACCTGTTACCAACATATGTGAGTTGGTTTAGGGAATCTTTGTACCCATGCTCTAGGGTGTTACTATTGAAATGGTAGATCTACTTTTTATTTTGAAAAAATGATTTTTTGTCAGTATTATTTAGAGTAATTTTCTCCAATGCAAAGAAACAAATTTGAAAAGCAAATGTACCATTCCAAAAAAGGCAAGCCAACATCCAAATATTAGAAATTTAGCATACCTTTGACCCAGGGATAAGAAAAGCAATGAAAACATAAAGGGGAAAAAGTGTGTGCAACTAAACACAGCTTCATGACTCCATATCTAGAGTAAGAGCAAATCCTTCAAAAACAGTACACAGACATTACAGAAGCATTTGGAAAGAAATGCAGGGTACTTACAATGTCTGATATGACTTGGTTGTAATGTACAAGTCTTATAAAACCGTAACCATGCAACTTGGCAACAGTAAACAAAACGACAACAAAAACATTACATCAATCAATATAAAACAAACTTTAACCTGAAGTGAACACAATTTGTTTACCTTATTTCTCAATTCTTGAAGTTTTTAACTTAAATTTTAGGTTCAATTTAATTTGAGCTTCAACTGCCCTGTCACATGGTTAGGTTGCAGTCAACAAGAGAAAACCAGGGCAACAGTTACTGAATGACTGGGGGGTGTTAGTGCTAATGGTTGGTAATGCAAAATAAAATGTTGTGCAACAACAGAGTTACCACGAATCCATCTGAATGGAAAACAAGAGATCGTTTATAAGCAATCATCCGGCCATTTTTGTGCAGTAATATAAGTTGAAGGTTTTTTTATTCAAAATTGAATTTATTAAAAAAAAAGTATTCTCAGTTATTACAAGACAATTCTAATGAACAAAGATTGTTACTTTTAGAGATTTTTGTTTAAATTACTGTACTTACTACATACCAATATACACATAACAACTAATCTTTTTTTATTTTAAATCTGTACAATGCAAAAATTGTAAAAATCAAAGTACATTAATTTAATTATTTGAGATTATTTAAATTGAAGCGTTTACAAGAGCAGACCGTTACATGTTAACATTGAAACACCTTAGAAGCTCAGATACAGCCTGTTTACAAAGGGTAGCATAGTTGTGTTGGGTTGTTAGTACAGCTGTTATCACGGTGACTACACACCGGACAGCTGTATTGGTATAGCATCTATGGTCTTGCACAAGACTACAGTAAGCCCACTGGGAACTAGGGTACATTGGCATGCAATAGAAGATACACGAAAATATACGGAATAAAATAAAGTATCACACTGTGATCTACATCATTCTGTGCACTTTGGTGACACAGACATGCCCTAGATACTAATGGGCTGTCATAAAGTTATAAATACAAATAACAACATGGCATAGCCCACTGGAATGCCCTTTTCAAATGAAATGAAAATAAAATGTCATGGCCCTTAACGGCATGATGTTTTGTATTCACAATTATAAAAAAAATCATGTCTAGTTAGAGAAGAGAAATTATATGCAAAACAAGAGATAGAGCGTGAGAGAGAACAACAGTGAGAGGAAGTAATGTTCTTAAACTAGAATAATTCATGCAATACATACAGCACATTCTGACAAAAAAAAAGATCCGATCTTTAATAATACATTATTCTGATAGCTTTAATGTTATAATATTTATATAAAAATCCTTGTGAAAAAAATAATGAAACTTACTCCCCTAGCATTAAAAGCTGAACACAACATATATAAGAAATGGTTTTCTGACACCCTATACCACCAACACCATAATTTAACCCCTGTGTTTTTTTAGCTGAGGAGAAATGTACAGTAAAACACAAAAAATCATTCTCGAATGCATTCCAAGAGCCCCAAGATGACAAAATGAGAGTAACATGTTTTCTCCGCAGCTATCGGGCCGATGACTGGCGCCGCCCAAACCCACCGACCCCTGCATACCTCATTCAGGGTCTCGGGTTGAACAGAGCCCAGCCATGTGACCGCCATATGTTAAGGAGGGTCAGTGGGGTTTGCATGCAAGTGTGCTCAAGACTGGACAGAAATACTGTAGTCAATAAGTAATGGCCACCGCTCATACAGTCAGCAACCAAGGCAGTGATTGTATGGTACTGTATTAATCATTAGATTGTCACATTTTTGCCCGAGACATTCCCTTGCACTGGTTTGCATCGAGTCAATAAGACGTCTTAATTAATGTCAAGTATCTTGGAAACCAAATCAATTTTTCTGTAACAGACTAACGAGAGCTACTAATGTATGGGAATGTCTCAGTTAGTAAATATTCAAATAAGAAACCAAACAAAAGGATAAATTGTAAGAAAAACAAAGAAATTGTAATATAAATCAGAAATTGTTTAATTGTTTGGTTAACGTGAAGGATGGCAGGCACCAATGTTTTCATGTGGAAATTAAAATCTTACAGCAAAACTTATCACGTGCTATTTCTACGATTCCAGTTACATGTTAGCAAATAACACAACAGTAAAGATACTGATAT
>Ga0224511_10000673_pt1 | contig 17545 bp, 5 predicted proteins | sample SF_May12_sed_USG_2_FD_169988 | JGI IMG/M metagenome (GOLD analysis project Ga0224511, IMG submission 169988) | Sediment microbial communities from San Francisco Bay, California, United States - SF_May12_sed_USGS_8_1 | ecosystem: Environmental > Aquatic > Marine > Sediment | place: USA...
CGTCCGGTCCGCCTCGGACCGGGCTCGAGACAGACTTCTTACCCTCAAAAATGGAGTGAAAAAGCCTCGGACGCTTTCTCGGACGCCCAACCGTTTGTCTTCCAGAGACAAAATGAGGACGACGTCCGACTCATCAACCAATCAAATGGTCTTCCACGGAGTACCTAGCAATGTTCACTCATTTCCGGTCTCATACTAGGATCATTGGGAAGGGAAATTTGTTTGATTTCGCGACAATATTCACTAACAGCACGAAGTTGCACTGGAGAGAGAGAGAGAGGCAACCTGAAGTGAAAGAAATGGATAGTGAATTGACTTTCTTTTGAAGTTATAAGCAAAGAATCGTGTCGTTTCCGGAAACACCGGTTCGGCCCCATTGATTGGCTCCAAAGTCATCCGGGATCGCGCATCCGATGGATCTGTTTGGAGTGAAAAGGGCCCTCGGATAAGTCCTATGCCTTCGCCAGACCAGTCATGCGTCCGGTTCGAGGCGGACCAGACGCCCGAATGGAGTGAAAAAGCACCTTAAGCCCTATTTGCATTTCGCCCATTATGCACTCCGTCATCATAATCGTGGAGTGGAGTATCAGATTAACTATATTTCATAGAAAACCCCGCAGCGATGAACTCTACCCATGTGTGTTTATTACGGCCGGCACATGGGAGGAGTCTCAAAGAGGGATACTGAGGTTTGAAAGACTCCGATTAAAGAATTTAAACTAATATCCCGTTCGGTTAGTTAGTGTCAGCAGGTGCCCTGGGGGTGGCTTCTGGGAAGCCTAATATGTATATACCACGCCCTGACTGGACTGCGCCCCGGCTAATCCATGGGATTATAGCATTCCTCTCTCTGCTAATAAGGGACTGCGGTTGGTCTGTTCGAGCCCCATAACCTGAAAAATACTCATTACACTCACGTCTGATAGTATATACTACTAACAATCATAATTTCAACTTCCCATAATTCGCCTACCATCAATAGACATGACAACTATAGTGGAGGTCTTCCAGTCAATTCTAGAGCCCTTCCAAAGGGGTTTATAGTTCACGGAAGTGCAGACCCGTGGCTTGTTTTACTGACTAATAGAATGATGACTAGACTAAGGGGGAATCTAGGCGAGGATTTCAGCGATTTGAGTTGGTCCGCGGTTAGAGGCCTATATTGAAAGGGGCTTTACAAGTAATCTGTTGAGAGAACATTTGTCCGAATTTGGCGTGTGGTAATAGTCTGTGTGGCCTGATACAAAAAGAATGGCAATGCGAAAACCTTGGCAAACAGATCAAACCAATTTTAGACTGTACAGAAACTCATTGGTACCAACCCCCAAAACGCCACCGTTGCTTCCAGCTCTGACTGCATGGTTTAGGAATGCTGTGAAATTCTCTTGACGCTAGACAAAACCGTGACTTGGTTCTGATAACAGTACAATGAAAACTTAACGGGCATATAATACTACTCACTGCAACACTATTATACCGCTCTATCTCCCAATTACATACTGTTTACCATGAAAGCAATTTAACATTTAGCACTTATAGAACATGAAATAATCTTTCTCTCAAGTGCTGAAGCAGTAGACAGCTAGTATTTAGTGTAGGCTCCGTGTTAATTTAGTAAAGCTTTGATGTTTATTTGTTTCGGACTTAATACTATTGTAGTCGAAAGCTAATTTATTGAAAAGTTACAATCATTTAAACATTCTGATTTGAATTGGGTGACAAAACTCATCATTTCGCGAAAGCGACTGGGTCTTTTCACTTAGGAGACATACCCAGTCTGCTAGTGTTATTCTATCAAATAAAAATGATTGTCATGTTGTGTATTGGCAATACATGAAATAAACAAAATACAAATATATTAAGGAGTCAAGCGTATTGACATATCCTAAAATCAGTTGATGGTATAAAAGCTAATCTGTTAGTATAGGACATGTTTCATTGTAACTGGAGCTCTAATCAGCCTGTAGCAATAAGATGTCTGAGAAAATTCAGACTAATCATTCAAAATCACCTTATATAGCTGATGAGAGTGGTATATGCATCCTAATCTTCCATTAATTTACAGTACAAAGGTCATTTAAGTTCAGTTTCTGTTGTAAGGTTGATTCAGACAGCCATTCAATTTAAGGGACATTTAATTCCGAGGACGCTATATAATGGTCTCAATGCTGTAAATAGCCGAAGTGAATCGTTGTATTAGTGTACAGCTCACGGGTATGAAACTAGATGTTCAAAATTCGATTTCCGGTTCGAGCGTCTCCATCTTCGGTGTTCATGCTTGCTAGATTCGGATGGTAACATGTGCAAAAAAGGCGCACTCCATGGGAAATTGTGAGTCAAAGTAGGCCTGTTTCTGTGCTGTCATTTTTATGGTATTCTATGCTGACAGCATAATTTAAATAATCATTGGAAGGTATAGGAATTGAGATTAGCGCGTGGAGCGTATTATAGCTGCTGGTGCTCTGAAGACTTGGTGGAGTAAATGTTTACACAGTGCATCCCTGTATCTACACACCTATGCCTGTACATCGCCTAGAGTCAGCTGTTTATATATTTGTAATTCCATTGTTCTACATGGGCACTTGGTCATCGAATTTAGCGGACCTCTCGAGAGTTGTATTGGAGCGATAAGAGCGAGGAGTTTATCACACCCACAGTGGGAGCCCGGCATGACTAGGGTTTAAACCCAGGACCTTCTGATCTTTAGGCAATCACTCTATACCCAGTGAGCAATCCCGCTTCCCTAGTATCTTAGTCTACATTATGTGCTGTCAAACGAGGCAAATACATTACACTAGCATTGAGGTAGCAATAACCTATAGACACTATATAGTGTAATAAAAGCTGAAATAAGATGATATCAGAGCCGGTCTCTCTCGGGACCAGTGAGTTTAGAGATAAGAGTGTGTGGTCTATTGAAGCTCCCTCACGAATTGATGGAGTAAAGGAACAGTTGCATTCAGTTAGACTTGATAAGTCTCCCAGAGGGTCAGGTATCGATATCCATCGGTGTGGGTGGTCTGCTTCTCACCGTCAGAAGAGGTGTGAATAATAGAGTTTCGGCAACCCTCTGAGCTATAAATGAAAGTCCCTTAGCCAATGACTGCATGGGTAAGTGATTATTAGAGAGCCAACTTGAACCTCCACCTTCACCTTGCACAGCCGGTTCGCCTTGAAGAGAGCCGAGTACCCATTCCCTGTTGAGTGCCGGGTGAACAAAGAGTCTCTTGAAAAGTCCCACACATAAGTTATTTTGGATCTGGGATTTGCTGCACCAGTTGTGAGTGGTCTAGGTCTGTCTGCTCAGTCACAGTACCTTACTATAAATCATGGAAAACCAGATCAAACTGTTTTCCTTCATAGTCTACCTGCACGCGTTGCTCCATGTAATTTTATATAAGGAAATAGTCGTGCAGTGGATAACACACTGGGCTCAGGATCAGAGGTCCCTGGATTATTTCCTGACAGGGGCACCAAACTGTCATTTCACTCCTGTCAGGTTCAGGTTGTGACATTAGATAACGAAGACCTATCTATAAAGCAGCGAGCTTAGCGATGCTATCATGTAAAAGAAAACTATTTCATACACAAGGATGCATCATTGTAGTGAGGTTTGAATTCAAAGGAAATTGTATGGGTTCTTCAAAACTATGACAGCTTTGTGAGACCACATCCAGTTGAGCATCTCATTTGAAAGACTGCCATTTTATATTACATGTAATTTATTCGTTTTGAGCATTTGAAGGCAAATGGAGGGATATATTTATTACAATTATGTTCAGGCTATCATATTTACTCTTTTGAAAGGAATGCAATAACTCAGGAGAGGCTTTAGATGATTTAATTACCATCAAATCTATGGTTACTAATACTGTGAAAATGGCCGCGAATCCCGATCATCAACATACTAATTACCGGGGGCAGTGGTGAGCCACTCAGCCGTAAGCGTACGGGTATTTGTGATAGAAAAAACAATATCTTTGTTATATGTACTGAATAAACCTGTAATTATCCCTATCAATCTTATCGGTCATTAAATCCCACTTGATTTTAAATGATGATGGGCCAATTACCTGTATAGGGGTAAAGGGGAAAGCCTCGAGCGCCTCATCATGTTGTGGTGAGGGATTAGCTTCCAAATGTCTGGAGGCTACCAACTCCGAACAATACACCAACCTTCTCTTTGGGACAAAAATTAATCACAGTCAACTGATATCACTAAATTACCCCATAGACTGGGCTTGTCCATAGCCAGTCGAAATGGAATCCGCGGAAATTAACTTTTGTTGATTAGCTAATTTAGATTTTCCAAATGCCAGCTACATTTGACGTCCAGTTTCGATCGGTGACTATGCAAAGGACAGGTGTGATTTATTGCTGTCAAGGCGTTAACTGTAGCCCATAGCTGGAGGCTAGGATTACCGAGTCTATAATCACTGTGATCTGGCTTACAATGTGATAAGACTCATAGACAAAAAGCTAAATACTTCGCTCGTGGCGATCACCCGCACTTGAACCTCTCTAAACGATTTCAAGTTTTGAATACGAGTGTAGCCTCGGGTAAAACCTTACCACTCAAAGGTTAATTATTGGGGACTTGATAAGGCTGATATGGTCGCTGGGGGCTTCAGATACCATTGGGAATAAGAAACCTGCCGATCAAGGCAACCGTAAACAAGAAGAGAATGAGTGAGTGGTTCAGAGGAGTTTCAAAACAGTCTATTGCATTTAATTTTAACTTTACGGTAACAACTAACAAGTATCCATATAAAAACTGTTACAAGTTACAAAACTACATTTGCCATAATAATAGACTAAAACTATAAAGTAGTATATAGGGACAGTGCAAATGATTAAGTCATTGAGTGAAAAATTGCTAGAAAAATACTGTTAATATATACTTGATTGGATTGTGAGCTGCATAGCATTTTCAATTCTTGCCATGGAAATCGCCAAGCATGCCTTGACTTCAATGTGCTGGGATTGTATTGTCATTTCCTCAAACTCATATCACCTGAAAATATTAAAAAATATCAGCTGTATTTTTTGATAGAATTGGTGCAAAGGGAAATGGGCGCGCTCATTTCAGGTACTGGAAACTAGCGTTATGATTAAGAGAGCTGGTTGTGATGATCAACACCAAGAGGAACTTATATTTACATTTTTGTAGTTAGTTAATCATATGATGTTCTCATAGTCTAACATAGTTCACTAGTAATGCTCTAGCATAGAGCACTTGGAGTGGGTCAGCATAATGCCTTCACATTCAGAAGAATGTTTGTTTCTTACTGGGAATCATGTTAGGGGTCAAGCTCATCAGGGACGCTTAGGAGAAACTGAATTATAATCGTATGCTATTGAGTCAGTTGCTCCTAGGGCCACTTAGCTATACTGCTATACTCTTTTGAGAGGAGATGAGCCTCTTCTATGAGGCGTGAGGTCTACATATTGGTATCTGTTCTGACAGGTAACACATGCCGCACGAAGAAGAAGCTATAAAAGCTGTCTTACTGTCACAGAACTGCATCATCATTTTTAGAGCCCCTTATTGAAGTATAAAAACTCTTCCGTGGTTTTCTCCTGGATCTCTGGTTCGAGGTCAATTCTCTTTATCTACAAAATAAAAATGACGGAGGGTTGAGTATTTTGTCATACCGTATCTGAAGCTGGGAGGGTTGAGTATTTTGTCATACCGTATCTGAAGCTGGAGATCATGACTCTCAAAGAGGGCCAAGTATTTCACCAAACAAGGCCGAAGTTCTGGTGATTGTGTTCTTCGGTGGCTGGTGAAACCAATCTGAACTTTTCATGGAGAAAGAAGCATAGGCCTATATGAGTGACTGGTTCTGAGCTGTTGTTTAGATCGGGATCAGACGATCGAATCTGCTCTGGCGTATATGACTACGCATAGATTTGCCAAACGCTCCTTCGAAAAAATATGCCTGCTTGAAACGAGTCACAGGGATGGGGGTGACCAACCGATTCTTCTAGCCTAATGTTCGTCTGAATCCAAACCCAAATCTGACTGGCATCAAACAGTCGGCATGGCAGTCGTATGATTAGATACATTCACGCTGCTTGAATGGGTTCAGTTGTAAGACAGAATGATCTCATTGAGAAATGATAGTTTTTGTTCAATTTCTGTTAAGCATTTTGTGTGGTAGATGATGAGTCTTTCTATCTTAAAGCTACCTGATAGAAATGGACAAAGGGGCAACAAAAACAGGATACCCGTATCATATATCCTAGTCATGGTTTTATGTAACGCATTTCATATTTGCACTGGGTCCATTCTTTCTGATTTCACAACTGGGTGAAAATCACATCATAAAATCGCACCTGATTGAGCACATAATGGCTACATAGGCGCGGATGGACCTATGATGATGACACAATTTCATGGCATGAGATTTTGGATTTTGACAGTGGGCACTCTGTATGGCTAGAACTCAACCCCAGAATCTCTCGATTTTGAGCCAAGCGCTCTAGCCATATAGAGCTATCCCACTTTCGTCGTGTGTTGCGCATCAACGCAACCGATTAAGGATACGGTGACTGAACCAAAACAGACAAAAAATTCTGGAAACTACCAGATGATTGAAGTTCTACCTTAGGATAGAACATATTGAGACATATTTAATCTCTTCTTTGAGGATCAACAGGGTCACAATGAGGAAAATAGCTTGGTAGCCGATGACCATTTGTTGGATAAACCTATCTGGTAACTTCATAAGAGGATCGCTTGACCACGGCTCAACACCGAACAATCACAAAGACCTGTACCCAGGACACTAAATAGGGAGCTTGTTTCCTACTACCAGCTACTTAGTGTTACACCATAAACTTGTTTTTACTGTTTGCATACAAAAAAGGTTTGGGGCTGAAGAATCATATTGGGGTGATGAGGGGGTTTATCGATGACAATATGTTTCTAATGAGTTGTCATGGTGGGATGGTACTCAGATGGTTTCCCCTTGTCTTCTTAAGGTTAATTGGGTGATATATCCCAGTTACACAGAAATTTCCCTAGACTACCTCCTTATTCTGGAAGCATAAAGTTGAACAATAAGGCAGTAGACTTGTACAGTAGCATAAGGGAGTCTGCCCTAGTTATAGTCAGCTTCCTCTATGCCAACCATGCTTAGGCTAGAGGCTTCACCAGGGTCTTCCAAGACCGATGGATGCCATACCACAGTCCAGTTCTTTATTTTTTTACTCAGACACTTGGCGATCTTGACCTCCTAAGCATGAGGCGCGTTGGAGCGGTAGGGCTGGTATATATGTGAGGAGGTCACATTCACACTAACAACGGTGGCTCATCATGACAGGGATTCAAGCTCAGGTTCTCAACGATTGCAAGCCCAGCGGTCTACCACTGAGCTATCCCCTGCCCTGTTATAAGAACACTGTCAATACTCATTGTGAAGCCATTCCTGATTCCAGATGAGTCACACAGACAGTCTGCTGAGTGTTTGAATTCTCACACTGTTCTGCCAGACAGGCGGCAGTCTAGCACCCTGTTCGGATTTCGTGGCTATGCACAACTTGCACAATAAATCTCATTACAACACTTAACAGGGTATCACAAAACTTGTGTGCTTACTTTGGCCATAACATGGGCACTGCATTGGCGCTTTGAATAGAGAGGGAGACGACCATCAAATAGCTTGCATTTATACTATTCAAAGCTTCACACTTTTTCTTGGGTCCTTATCAGATCGGTCATTGTAAGAATTAATACATTTTTATTAGCTTTAATTAATATTTTTATACAATTGTCAAGACTAATCATTTCACTGAATAAAGTCCGGCATTATGACTGAGTGATTTTACAGATGTTATCAGAAATTCACAAAACGCATTCAGTGAACTGCGATTCAAACAAAAGAGAAGCATGATGGGAACGGCTCTATACCTTTTTAACTACGGTAAAACAGCCTCTGCACAATGTTATCAAATAATTTCTATTTAAATTTACCCATTTTTATTTAGGCACTGTTACTCCCCAAACAATAAAGCAATAATGATCTCGATCATAGCGACGATAGGATACAATGAAACAGTCTCTCTTTTTTTTTTGCGATTCATTGCTTTGATTGACAGGAATTGATAGAGCATAAAGCATAATCATACAGTCTGGACCCCTTCTGAGCCGATTAGTAGCCCCTACGGGCACGAGACTGGAATAAATGTGAGACTACTTTGCATGGGAACTGATTTCTTTTTGCACCGACCCTCTACACAACTCTCCAACTAGCAGTAAAAGTTGAGGTGTAGGGGACTGTTATAACCAGTGTACAGGCCGCGGTCCATAGAGTCATGATACACGGTTCGAATGTGAGCTGGGGATTTTTTTAGCTAAATAGGGTCACATGACTGCAAAGTGCTTGGCGACAAAAGAGGGAGGAAAGTATTTTAAAAAGTGGAGTTGGAGCATTAAAACCTCACTGATGAGAGACTGTGGTCACCCGGCGTCTTCCTGTTCAAATATACTTTGGGACTCTGTTCCCCGTGTCCCCACGGATTTTAAGCACTGCTAACTAGCTAATGGTCTAACAGAAGTGGATGGGGCGGGGTAGGACCGTGGTTCATCAATCATATCTAAATAACTGTAATGTCACTTAGCATTAATGTTCTGTAATTCTTTTCATTTTGGTGTGATTGACAAAAAGCCTATGCCAATGAGATTGATAGTTGGAGTATTAGCACTTGAGCAGTGCGCAGACACCGACGTACCCAGTTTATAACACTGGAAGACCTCCAAAACATGAGCAGAACTGAATAGCTATTTTAATTTGGTTTCATCCGAGGGGTCAACCCAAAACACTGAGTCTTTCCTGTACAAAAATGCATTCACTTGTCTATCCATGAGGTACAAAAATATGGTCACATTAACTGGATGATTCGATCTAAGAGAATGTCCCTACAAAGACGTTCAACTGTCACTACATGATTTATTAGTCTCCGTAAGTTGTTAGTCGTACACCTAGATACCCTAAAATACTGTGGTCATCACAACTTATTTTATAATTCGCTGGCCATCTCAGTGCAACAAAGACTGCAAATAATGAAGTTGCTGCCTGGGTAGGGTTGGTATAACGGAAGCTTGTCATGCCCAGGGATCAGCTCCACTCTACCAGAACACCCACTGATTTAGTGTGAAACGAGAGCCAAAACACGGATGGTTCTGGGAAAATGTATAGGTTGCTGCATTCTCCATGACAGCTCCTAGGCTGATTATCAGCTTGGTACCCCAAGTTCTATACCATTCTGAATGATTTTGATAGTAACATAAAATACAGGTCAGGGTACATGTATTTCAATCCAGGCCTTTTTCAAGGGCAACAGGTTTTACCATTTACTTCAAGATTATGGAACTGGTGTCAATCAAGAAAGACTAAATATTTTGTATAAAAAATGATTTTATCTTTGTTAGGGAGGCGCCCGAACGCCGTTGAGCTGAGAGATAATGGAACTTTAGCGATGTGATAAACGTCAGTCAATAGATGGTCTTTTGTGGTTATAATAAGCAAAGAAAAGGATTAAGACGCTAATCACCTAATTATTTCGCATTATTTCATCATCGGAATGGCTCTTCTTTGATTGTGGTTTGTAATTATGGATAATCCGCAAAATTATGAGGATTAGAATAGGCGATTAGCTAGTTGGCGCTTCGCTCCACCTAACCCAATCTTTGGGAAAAACTCTCAAATTCCACCGCCCCTCGGATATACGGATGGAGATGTATGCATGCATGCATGAATGAGGCCCAACTTTGCAGTATATGCCATGACACACGGACAGCAGGTGCTTGTCGCTTGGCCCGATTTAATCATTAGGATCATAGATTGCACTGATTAATCTACTCTTGCCTGAGGCATTGCTGTGAGATCGATAACGGCCTTACATTTTACCGAAGGGCATTTGCCATTCACCCCAAGGGGTATATTAACAAGGCTGACTTCAGTAAATACCAATGCGTTGACATTCTGTTAAGTGTACCCCAGACGGTGAAAATATTCATAATCGGTTTAATTACATCGGTCTAACTAACTGGCTAACCCTGCTCTCCAGGGTAATATTCTGCGCTGTCCCGCAGCGTCAGCGAAAATATCAGAGTGAGGGAGGAAATCTGCGAAGGTCAGCATGATTGTGCAATACTTTGTTCTACCAAGTCTCTGAAAAATGAGGACCAAGTGATCCTCTACAATACTAACACCCTCAGATATAGGTCATACCGAATGCAGTTCAAGATCATGCATACTGCAACAATTCCATCCGATCGTGTTGGTGAGACCTGGTTAATGGGAAACTGTTTGGCCAACACAGAATGTAATCAGTACAGTCCAACAAACAAAATGCGACCAAAATAGTTTGTTCTCTGAATTGAGAGTTCCCCAAGTAGTATGACTGTTTAACAAAACTAGCTTTCAGAGTCAAGTGAATAAAATTTCCATCGAATTGTAGCGCCTGATCATATTTTAGCGCCTGAAAATAAGTAACCACTGCAGATACACATAGAGTACTATGAATTAAAGATTCATTTATACCTAGTTTTGCTCACATAAAGCAGGGAAGGTGTTCCTCGATATGCCCAAGAGCGCATCTGAGTGGCAGTGTCACAACAATCTACATAGAAGACCCCATGACAGCGATATCAGAGATTTCACTCTTCAAGATATTTTTAACCTGAAAATCGGTCCATTTGCAAGCATGTGCTACCCATAAATTCCCTCAAACTCATGAACAACCCCGCACTCATCTGTGAAGCGACAGCTCATTAGTTAGGGGGACATATGATGAACACTGACATTTTGAAGCGGCAGTGTTATTGGGGAATTTGGTCTTTGAATGGGAGAAAAATGAGTACGCAGTCTAATGTTGGGTCATTGGCAGACACCTCAAGTGTTTTGCTCAGATCTGGAGCATCCATAGATTATAATACTTTACATGTATAGTGCAATGACCTGTACATTTACAAAATGCCAATATATAAATACAATAATTCATACTTTCATGAGTTAATTGCGCATGAGGCCTTAAACGCATTCCTCTAGCAATCGTGAGCAGTTGGACTGAGGTGAGGTTCCTTGAATAATGGGCATCGTTCAGTTAATGGTTGTCAGATAGGCCATTAGTGAAGTCTACAGCGATAGCGCCGAACTCGGCTTGACTAGGAATTCTCTTTATAGGGGGCCAGGGTGGCTCAGTCAGTAAAAATGGGCGGAATTATAATTTAAAGGTTACGAGTTCACTTCGAAGTGCTGACTGGGTCGTTCTTCGACGCTCCATGACACATGCATGACAATGACAGGTCATGAGAAAACGGCCTTCGGCAGAATACCTCAGCATCATCATCATCACCATCATATCACTTTTTTCCCGATTTGTAGGTGGTTTCACGAATTATCACCCGATATCAGATGCCCGGCGGCTATGGATGTCAACCATTAGTACATTCGGCGAGAGTCTTTTAACAATTCTGCAGTCCCAGAGAGACTTTGATGAACTTTGATGGCTGGAACTGCTATTAATGAGGTTCCAAAAATATCTTTCATCCAATAAAAACTAACACTCACTAACTAAGTCTGTAACTTAGATTGGTTTTATTTGTGTATCACCAATGGATGGTTTCAAAGAAGAGTTTTAAACCCCATTCATGTCTAACATACAACAGCGTGAGATGGGCAACACCAACATCGGGAAAAAAGATGGCGGAGGTCTAAGAAAGCATTCACACAAGGTGCACTGACGAATGTTGGGGAAAACTGCATTGAGTTCCCGGGAAGCAGGCACTGCAGTGGGTCACCTAAGACCTTGATCTGCCTAGATAGCATCATCAGACTTTAAAGGGCCGGTCACACGATGGCGAATTTGCGAAAAATCGCGGAAAGATCATGAATAACGTTACACGAAAAATCACATCGCGAATTTGCGATGGCTGTCTCGAAAATCGCGCTCACGAGGCGCACACTGATTGGCTCAATCACTTCTATGGCCCATAGGGATCCAAAGGACCAGAATGACCATTTTTCTCTACGTTTGACCAAAATGACGCGAATTTACCAACTATCCTTCTGCTTGCAAAATCGGTGATATTTTAATGGATCACCATTCATTTTTTGACTCACGAGCTTGTCCTACTGCCGTTTTTTCTCGTGCACCATTTTGAAAACAAGGTTTTGTGAAATGTTCTCAGCCACTTATCCTAATCAAACCTAGGTCGTGGACAGCAAGCCAGTGTTTATCATGATGTGGTGAGAGGGTAGATACAATTTGACTATGGCCACCTTGGAACCTGACTGAGTGACTAACTGAAGAAAAGATCTCATAATTCGACCAAGTCATTTACAGTTACATAACATGAGTGGCCAACAGATTCCAGGGAATAAAATAAGAGTCAATGGCCTATCTGATACAGGTAGACTAAAAATTAATTTACGATTCCATTAGCTGGTTAGTGGGATTCAATAAGCACCCCAATCGTGATAAAGACAATGATTACTTATGATGAGCACCCTGGATATGATAAAGGGGATACCCTACTCGTTATCAAAACCCCAACAAGGTAGTCCTTATAGGAGAATTCCTCAAAGATAGTCAGTCAGCTGCAAGCATTCAGGGTGGCCAAATAATCCATATTAGACTCAAAACGTTGCTAAGTTACCAGACAGTTTCTACATAAAAAGTAGCAACTGAGACACAGAATCTATGCGAACTTTGATGCAGCCGTTTATTTCCAGCGCCTCTGTCATACTTTTATTGTGTCAACAAGTAGTCAACTATGTCAGAAGTCTCTCTTTATGACCTTTTGTCTACACTCTTATGTAAATTTTTTTTTAGTTTCCTGAGTGGCAAACGAAATCATTTTCCAACTGTAAAGAAAACTCACACCCGACGAATATAGCTTTTTGTGTGTTAGATTTAGTATAATTAACTCTCGTTTCAAAGGACTTCAAGAAAAAAAAAGATGCAATTTATAGGAACAGTCCCTTCATATCATTATAGTTAAATTAACTCTAGAGACTTCGGAGAACAAACTGTTTTTAACCCCATGGTGTTTATTAGGAATAATTTTAGGTATACGTGCTTCAATTCAAAAATATTTTAGGTCTCAAGGTATTCTTGGTTTATGGGTCAGTGATACAGTAGTAGTATGGTGTATGTTTTGACCCAATGACCTACATGCGCATAAAGAAGGATTGAAGAGACCAAACCAAAGGAAAAAGAACCCTGTGGGGGTAGAGGCATGATGCTTAAATACATTAATAAAACACAGGTGGTGATTAAAATCTATTTGATCAGTTTTCAGTAGAAATATGCTGCCTAATTGGGAAGTTTAGTTGGGTAATTTTGATCCAATTCGCAATTAGAGTGCAGTGGGCCATACTTAGTGGTTGCTTAAAGCAATCACCATACTGTACCATTGATATAATAAACTGTTATAGTTTATGGTTCATCATGAAGAAAAAGATCTAATCAATATTTCACGTGTTAAACCTGTGTGTTCATAAACTCAACTTAATCAACTACCATTGTAACCAGAATCAATTTTATAACATAAACAGTGATTATTGGCCCATTATGGGCTGATAATAGAAGTATTTTGTGGCAGTATATTCGGTTATTAGTTTTCACACTAACCTTAATAAAGGTAGATTGTTTTTCTTGGATTGAAGGGTTGGCTAACCTAGGATCAAAGACGACCGCTGTTACCTCATTACAACTAGTCTACAATAACTGAATTCCTTGGCCTTTGTTAAAAACTAAATAATAACATACCCATTTAACAATTCTGCGTGCGTTTGCTTATGGATGCTGAATTCTGTCTGATTATTTGTTTTCAATAGGTCGCTGTTTTATTTTATGAATATAAGTTGATATTTTGAGAAGCACTCCGTTGCTTATTTTAGTCAATTTGTGCGCCAAGTTGAGTTACAACAAGACCCCATGGATGATTAGTCTACACGGACTCATAATAAAAAGAATTCACAAAGCAAACAGCGGTACTGATTGAACATTAGACTAGAGATAAAATCTATGCAAAACAATAAACAGTAAAATGTTTTGTATCCGCCATAATTATAATTAAAAACTAAGGCCTTCCATTCAAATGAATGTTAAACGATCTCAAAGTTTTGTCGACTGTGTGTCTGGTGTAGCGATTGTGACCCATACAATAGAAGAGACCAAGGGGGAGAGGCTAAGTGTTAGCAAGAGGGAAAGTGCTGGGCCCGGGCCCTGTACTAACGTACAAAATTCTACCATCAAAAGATCATAATGTACCGCCATCATTGACATATGAATTGACAGAATGACAATGGCATTAGATCTATTAAGTACCCATTTATCAGTCACCATAGTGATCACATTGGCATGAGGCGTCTGATGCTCTCTAGATTGTCATATTGTTGGCCCTCGACAACATCATTCGCATTGTACGGAAATCTTTCCCTCATTTTTACCCCAGTGTCAATATGGTGAACAGACTGCTAATGAGTATATGATTCCGAGGTGACATGACTGTTACCTGATCATTACGATTGTAAATTATCTTCTCAGTTGTCTGAAAACCCAGCCATTGTATTCCCTCAAGGTAAAGGCTCAAGCGTTTATCTCGGCATGAGATACCGAGAGCGGAGGATTTCATGAAAAAGGGGCAACTGGTGTAAACACTAATTCAAGAGACCTGGGTGTCAACTGAATGCTGTTTCTGCTGCCTGCATGGTTTCGCTTGGCTAAATAGAATTTTTGATTTCCATGGATCTTAATTCACAAAGACCTGTGAGCTTATTCAAGTTACCATGAAAATAACATTTTCTCATCCAAATCAAAATATCTCTTCACAGTTTCTCAATCGCAGAAAACTGACGCAATCTCGACCGCCATAAAAAGTCTAACATAACAGCTATCATCCTTGGATCAAATTGAGCATAGAGCATCGAGCATCGAGATTCTTAGATAGATCAACTCTTAAATGGATAAAGGTTGTGTTTGTGAAGACCTCGAGCTCAGGTTAATAGTTACAATGGAAATTTTATAATTATTCAGATAAAAAAAAAATTATCAGAACGCAGGGAAACAATTACATATCTCTGGATTTGATCAATATAGATCATGAAAAATCAAATCCTTGGGTACATGTATACAAGTTATACAGAAAATTACTACAGATGGAGGACAGAAAAGACGGGAAGCGGTGGAGATGAAAGAGGAAAATGGCGGTTCCCAATAAAGCCAGAAAATCCCATACTGAACCCAACAAAGATACACAGGACAGGATGAAATGGGGGGAGAGAGATGGATGCTAATTCAAGAGTGACCTGCCACATGGCAAAACACCAACACCATAGGATTGTAAGGCCATAGCCTTTAATGGAGGTTTTCCTCGGCAAGAAATACCTTGGCTTGTTGAGGGAACAAGGCTATAGCAGCGGGCAGAGCACCTCCGAATGAGAGCAGCACCACTAGGGAATGAATAGGTAGATTCCATCTGGGATTAGCTTTCAGGAAGCGGGTTCTGAAAGGACAAAATTAAAATTGACAAATGCAAAGAAACTACATCCAGTTACCAGAAGCCAGTGAGGTGAAGCGATGGCTAAGTGGATAGTATACTCGGCTTTGGACCCGGTTTCTGGTTCGATTTTGAGTTCGGGTAACACCCTGATTGGTTTCAGCGCACGAGGCGCAAGCAGAAAGCTTTCACTACTCCCTTATCCTGCTATCTGGCTATTCCTTGTAATACAATGCAATTCAGGTCAATTAAATTTGTACACTGAGTAACTTGAAGGCAAGCTGTATGGTGGATTAGCCAAAACAAACCAGTCTCTCAATCGCAAGATTATTGGTGGTGACAACAAACAAAGCAGCTTACCTCTCCAAAGCTGACATGATGATAGGCGGAAGTACTAGGATTGGCGCAGGTAAAATCACTCTCGTGACTGCGGTTGACTTGATTGCCTAGAACAAAGCGTAAAGAAAGTTATCACGAGAAACTAGATGCAATTATGTTACCACCACTACTATTACTATTATGACCACTATTACTTTTTATGCTTGGATGATGTCCTCACCGTTGTGGTGACGCTGCCGGGTCAGATACTTGGTTTTCACCAGTTACGGCTTAGAATGGAGCACCGCTCATAATGGGAGCCTGGGTTTTATGAGGCCCTACTCGGGCTTCTTATCTCGGCACGGTGTGGTGAAGGGTGCACCTCCAGATTTGGTGAAGCAGGTATAACTAGTATAACAAAAACTTCAAATTACAAAAACCACTATTAGCTTATCTTCTTGTACAAAAATACCTATGGATATAGTATGTACCTGATAGTACCTGATAGTATGTACCTGATAGGCAGCAACTTTCGAGGTGCCAACAACGTTACCGTCTTTATCCTCTACGTCGACGCCTGTTGAGAGTTCACTATTTCGCATGAGGAAAACATTGCAGATATTGGCACAGGCTGCAAACATACACCACCGTGCAAAATAAAACAAACATAAATTGTTGACAACATACAATGTTCTACTCTACATAAACTGATAATGAGTTATGACTGTAACAGGTTATAAGCAATAGGACGAAATTAGCAGAAATGATAATAATTAATATATAATTGAGCCATATCCTGAATGAGGTCATGGAGAATTTGGCAAACTTTCAGTGCTGAAAAATTATTTTTAGGTCAGTCAAGTAGTTAGCGAAGGCAATTTATAATAAGCGCTAATGCATTTCCCAAAGCACTTATTGGAAAGTTGAAATTTATCCCTTACCGGATACAATATACATTTCATTAGTAGGTATTGATCTTTTAAATCACAGCAATATTAACAAGACTTTAGATAGAGATCAGATTGAACAAAACATGGTTTGTTTAAAAACTGGGTTTGTTTTGGGAGCTTGGATCTAAATCGCAAATGAGGTAAACGGCCCGCGTTGACAAGGTGGTATAACTCTAGTAATTTGGTGATGGCAATAAATCGAGCAAAATTCTGATCATTCCGCTACCATTGGATACCATAAGACCACGAAACTCAAACCATTTGCAAACAATTAGCTGTTTCTATATAATTGTTAAGGCTTGGTGTCTGTTTTCAAACGCAGCGCATAAGTATCGTTTCCTGTAACCGTGACCACACATGGTTGAATCATTCCTCGGTACGACAATACATGGCATTAAGTATGGAATGAACTTTGCACTAAACAGTTCGTGTCATTGTGAATAGCACTCGGTTACAGGCACAAGAAGTGCATGTCGCTTAGTATATCATTTTGAATGGTTTCGATGCGCATTTCAATAATTTTCATTACTCCAGTAATCAGAGATAAGAAACACGCGACTATGCAACATAGGTTTTCAAGAGACTTGCTGTTGAAATTAGTTTGTAATAATTTTAGAAAGGTGTGTAGAACAAAATTATCAAAATCAAGCTTGTTGGTCAATCTGGAAACCACTATATGAAAATGTGTTGGATTCACCTCACACCACCTCACACCACCTCACACCACCCCACACCACCTCACACCACCTCACACCACCTCACA